>RCNC010000087.1_pt1 | contig 46340 bp, 32 predicted proteins | sample 2041301 | NCBI WGS metagenome assembly RCNC01 (sample SAMN09708231, study PRJNA481090) | Marine sediment metagenome, whole genome shotgun sequencing project. | biome: marine sediment; feature: ocean; material: sediment; isolation source: Sewage treatment plant 13A marine sediment (STP13A) ...
TAATTTCAAATCTATAAGAATTAAATTTTCGATTTTTTTTTTGATTTGTATATATCTGTATTGTTAAATAATGGAATTAATTTCAAAAAGCATAAACATGAAAAAACTTGGAGTAGTAGTTATTTTTTTATTGTTGGGTACCAATTTATTCTCCCAATCACAGAATTATTTTAATTCGGAAGTGGAAACTAAATTGAAACCGTGGACAAACCTTGATTTCTATAATGATCCGGATAATTTCCAGTTTGCCATAGTATCAGACCGGAACGGGGGACACCGTCCGCTTATCTTTGAGGATGCAGTTGAGAAACTTAATATTATGTATCCTGAATTTGTCTTGAGTGTTGGTGACTTAATCAATGGTTATACAAAGGATACGGCTCAAATAAAATTTGAATGGGATGAGGTAAATGAAATCATTGATGATTTAAAAATGCCTTTTTTCTATCTCCCCGGGAATCATGATATAACCAATCGGGTTATGGCCGGGGAATGGGAAAAGCGATATGGTAGAAGATATTATAGTTTCACCTATAAGAATACTTTGTTTGTTATTCTTGATAGCAATGATGATGACGACTATAATTTGACCAGGGAGCAGACTGATTTTGCTTTGGAAACCCTTAAGAAAAATACTGATGTTAAATGGACATTTGTTTTGATGCATCATCCTATCTGGACTTATAACACAGATGGGAGGTTTGAAGAGCTTGAGGCAGCGATGAAAGGCAGAAAATACACTGTAATAGCAGGTCATACTCACCACTATGATCATGAGGTTAAGTACGGGCAAAATTATTATGTTCTGGCCACAACCGGGGGAGGAAGCAGATTGCGTGGGAATTATTTTGGGGAGTTTGACCATATCACATGGGTAACCATGACTGATGCAGGTCCATCTATGGCGAACCTTCGTTTGGATGGCATTTTGCCACATGATGTTACTAACCGTGAAACAAAATCTCTGGCCAATGCCCTGGCTAATAATGCCGTTTTTGAGCATGTTCTACTCTGCAATGAGGGTGAAAAATTCACTGATGGTACACTTTACTTTCACTTTCAGAACAAAGGAGATGAACCCATGAAGATCAATCTCCAGTTTTATCATCAACACCAACTGTTGGTTCCAAAACCACTTATGAAAATCAACCTGGCTTCTGGGGAGAATAGAATAGTTGAAATACCCTTTAGCTCACAGGAACCTCTGGCATATGAAGAGGTTGAAAACTTACAGATAAACTGGTGGATAGGATATGATTTACCAAAGTACCCTGATTTTCATTTGAAAGGACTTTACACACTTGAAGTTAAACCTACGAAAACATCATTTTTGCAACCACAAATTCCAAAATTTCTGGATGAACTTACCGTAAGTGCAATCAATCCATATGAAGGATTGAAGGTGTCATTTGATGTGGATGGAAAAGTTTTAGCTGGAGAGAGTATAATAGACGGCAATAAGATCCAGATCGAACAAAGTGGAAGTGTTGGTTTGAAATTACAAAACAGTTCTGGGCAGCGTACATCGTTGGAATCGCTATCCTATGAAAAGGTTACAGAGCTTCATAAAGCGAAGAAAGTAAAAAATGCCAAAGAAGGATTAAAGTATAAGTATTATGAAGGGGAATGGGGTTTCTTACCTGATTTCGAAAAATTAAAGCCCAAAACCAGTGGTCAGGTTAAGGATTTCTGGGTTGGAGATTATGCACTTAGAGAGGATCATTTCGGAATGGTTCTTAATGGATATATCTTAATCCCGGAAGATGGGATGTATACCTTTAATTCAAGATCAGATGATGCCTGCAAATTATTTATCCACAATGAAATGGTGGTAAGCCAGGGAAAGGTGTATGAAGAAAAGGAAGTAGGTGCTATTGCTCTTAAAAAAGGGTATCACCCGGTGACAATCCAGTTTATGGAAGGAATTGGCCGTGAAAACCTTAGGTTATATATTAAGAAAATGTATGACGTTAGATGGAAACAGCTAGAAGTAAAAGGAACATTTTTTTACTAGAAAATGCAAAATCAATTATGTAATTTGAAATTATGAAAATCATTTTTAAACTATTTCCTGTATTTGTTTGGCTTATTTTAAGTTCATGCAGCAGGGCCCCTGAAGAGGTTACCGATATTTCAACACTAAGGTTGGTATGGAACGAAGATCCAACCACCAATACCACAATTGTATGGGATGGGATGAGCAAAACTGATGCCATAGTCTATTATGGAGAGTCAGACAAAGGGAGGAATTATAAAAGATATTCTTTTAGCGAAACTCCATACCGATCCCTCAGCTTTTACGAAATGAATACACAATATGTAAAGCTGAAGAATTTAAAGCCTGATAAGAAATATTATTTTGTTGTAAAAGACAGTGAGGGAGTAAGTGAACGGTTCTGGTTTCGAACAGCTCCGGATGAACCAAAGGCATTTACTTTTGTGGCGGGAGGTGATACAAAAAGTTATGAGGAATCATTGGAGGCAGGTCGTTCATCAAACCGGGTGGTTTCTAAGTTGAGACCTCTTTTTGTTCTTTTTAGTGGTGATTTTACAAGTGGAAGTGGTATCGATCCTGACAACTGGAAATTGTGGCTGAAGGATTGGCAAAGCTTAACATCCACAAACGACAATCGTTTAATCCCTATTGTAGCTGTCCAGGGAAATCACGAAGGTGGAAATATGGCCAATCTCAATATAATATTTGATACACCTTTTCAGGAAAATGACAGCTCAAGTATCTATTTTTCCTGGACATTAGGCGGTGATTTATTCCATATGATTGCCCTGAACTCTCAGATTGATCAGGGTGGTGATCAAAAAGAATGGCTGGAAAGCGATTTAAAAAAGCATGAAGCAAATACTTTTAAGGTAGCAGCATATCATAAACCCTTTTTCCCGCATACTACCCGCAAGAGGGAAAACGTATATCAATATGAACAATGGGCTTTTTTATTTTACAAATATGGTTTGGACATTTCATTTGATGCTGACTCACATATGCATAAAATTACCTATCCATTAAAACCTGATACAACATCGGCAGAAAGAGTTATGGGCTATGTACGCGATGACAAAAATGGAACCATGTTTGTCGGAGAAGGTAGTTGGGGGGCCCACCCAAGGGATAATGATGATGATAAGGCATGGACACTAGCCTCTGGGTCATTTAACCAGATTAAATGGCTTCATGTTTATCCTGAGAATAAAAATGAAAAAGCCCATATTGATATCTACACTGTCATTACTGCTAGCTATGATGAGAATGAAATGTTGAGCCTTTATAATGATGATGTTGAACCCTTAAATGAAGACAATAGATTTACCGTGCCTGCTGGTTTGGAGTTGTTCATTAATAAAGATGGGGAAAAGTACATAAGCTATCCTTATAAGTAAAATTCAGGGTTTATAAGGATTAAATTATAGCGTCTTAGAATTATCCTTTTTTTTAAGAGTTTGCTATTTGCTAAGTTCCAGCCACAATCTTGATCTGGGGGGTATTTCCAGGTTTAATTTACCACTTGTAACTTTCTCCTGGCTTCCGGATATTTTGTTTTCCATAATCCTATTATCAAGGCTAGGAATATTAAGATCAATGCTTACCCTTTCCTTGTTATAGTTATGAATCACAAAACCCATATTTCCATATGGCTGTATGGCAACACGAGTGGGGGCATTAAGATTATAGCCCAATGGACTTATAAATGCGTCACGAAGGATATGTACCCATGATTGAGGCATTTCAAGTAATCCGAGGGGTTGAGGGCAGAGCAACACTTCTCCAACGGCATCAAAATCAGCCTGTGAGAAGGTATGTGTATTCAAGCTTACGATATTGTTTTTTGAAATTAAAAAAGGAATATTATCCGATTTCTGTCTGGCCATTAATTTTATGGTCCCATCTGTTAGTTGTAGGACAGTTTCAAGCTTGAGTCCATTTTTTATAGGAATAGCTTCATCTTCCACAATGATTTGATCTGCAATGATATTTGATGGTTTTAGGGGCCATTTTATTCCAGCCATTTCAGCCAGTTTTTCTCCATCCTTAGCATGTAGCAGAAAGCCCGTTGTAAATATGAACCTGGTATTTTGAGACAAAGATTTTTCTATTTTTGAAAAGATGTCCGGATCAGTTGCAGCCTGTGTAGGTAAAAAAATAACTTTGGCATTTTCAGGATATACAGATATAGGTATTAATGGAATACCAAGCATTCCAATATAGTCCATGATATAGAGGTCTCCATGGGCATCACTATTTGGAGGTTTGTAGGCCATCACACCGGTGACAGGATTTGTTGCAATTTCCTGGGCAAGATCGGCCAATTGGTTAAATTGATTCCTCAATAAATGGTGACCTTTGTGACCATTTACAAAACTTAAATAGTTGAAAAGTACAATTTCCTGGGCACCTGCCAATACACTTTGCCAGGCCTGCTCTATAAAATCGTTTTCATCACAGTCGCCATGATCAAACCATGCCCCAAGCATTTTTTCCTCAGCAATGCTGCTCATCCATCTATAACTGATAAAGCTTTCATAGGGTTGAACAAATCCAAATCTCTGAGTATACTGGCCCCTTGATTCTGTCCCAACCATTACCTTATCGAAAAGGGCTGTTTCCGAGTCTACATCATAGCCAAAAAGATGAAAACGGTCATACCATTGTGGGTATTTGATGATCATCTTAATTTCTGGATTAATACTTTTTGCTGGTCCAAGAAAAACACTTTCAGATAAACCGCTCAACAACTTTCTGCGGTATTGAGACCAGGAAAGATCTCCTTTAGCAGCTTTCGACTCCAAACTGGTATCTGCTGTGCACAGAAAATCATCAATAATAAACTCATCGAACACCTCAGCTGACATTTTAATGACTTCTTTTAAATCATCCTGCGTTTTTTTGTTTTGCCAGTTGAACCAGCCAAGTTGGGCTTCTTGTTTGACACCAAAGTCTTTTCCGGGAACTGTGGCTATACCACCAACCACTTCTACATGGTTTTCTTGGAAGAAATCTCTTACCTCCTGCAATAATTCCTTATCAACCACCAAACCTGACCGATATACCTCAATGTAAGCTTTGGTGATACCATTGCAGCGAAAAATGGAAATGGCTTCTCGTCTTCCAACTTCGTCTGATAGTAAATCATTAACTGCGTGGGCAGTTATATATATGCTTAACTGAAGGTCATCTTTCCTTTCCTGGGCATATGAAAACTGATCATTAACCGGTTCTATGGGTTGGGTACAGGAATTAAATAAGATTCCAGCTATCAGGAAACAGCCTAAGTTCAAAATGAAAATGTGTTTTCTCACGATGTTATTATATGTCTTGTTAATAAGATTATACTCTCAAAAAGATTTTATTTTTATAAAGGTAATATAAGAAAAGCCATTCAGCTATGATAAGTCCTACAACAATAATTACAGGGCCGAAAGCAGCCATGGGATTGGCCAGCCATCCAAGTAGAAATTCAGACACATGCCAAAAATCAATGATTCTCATGCCAAGATAAATAGTTATAGAATTTAAGCCAATTACCCTGAAAAAAAAGGTCCACTTTTTCCAACCCTTAACATCAATAATAAAGTAAAAAATAGACATAAGTGTGAAGCTAATTCCTGCTGTTAGAATATTGAAAGGAACGGTCCATATTTTCTTAATTATTGGATAAACAGGGGATAAGACAATAGCAATAAGGGTAAGTATGACTCCCGTTATCAGCATTAAATAGGACTTCTTTGCAGGAGTAAATTCCTTATTGCGAAGAATATTGCCGGCAAATGTTCCCATAAGGGTTATGGATGTTGCAGACACAATGCACAATAAACCCTCTGGATCGAAGGTGCCATCGTTAAGCCTCCCTGGTAGAAAATGCTGATCAATCCAGGCATTTATACTTCCCTCAGGGGTAAGAACGCCAGCTCCGAAATCAGGTATTGGAACAAGAAGTTGGAGAATAGCTATGCCACCTAAAATACCTGTAAGCCAGAATAAGCGTACTTTGATACTTTTCGTATTAATGACAATCAGAGCTGCAAAGAAATAGGCAATTCCAATTTGCCCCAGTACACTGGCTGCGCGCATATCTTTGAAACCATCTCTCAGTACCCCATTGTATACAAAACCAAGAATTATCAGCAATATCATCCGTCGGAAAATTTTGCGAACAATAATACTTTTTTCTGCTCCTTTTTCGAGTTTACTTGTTATCGCAAAGGGAATTGCTACGCCAGAAATGAACATAAATAATGGAAAAATTAAATCAAAAAAGCGAAAGCCATTCCAGCTTGCATGATGCATTTGCTCGGCAACAACCTCTAGCCATCCCCAGCTTGTAGCTTTTGTTAGAGCCCCAATGAGAGCACCGCCTCCAATAATCCAAAACATATCAAATCCCCGAAGTGCATCAAGAGAATATAATCTTTCTTTGGCTACGGTAGTAATTGTTTTTTCAGTCATTATTAGGTTTTGATTGGTTTGAATTTTTAATTCTATTTTCGATGAAGATGACCTTCTGAATTAAATTGTCCGCGATTTCCCTATGTATTTCATCAAAGGGTAGTATGGGTTGACGAACATTCGGAGTTGGATAAATGCCCTGTTTCCATAACAATCGTTTAAAAAAGTGAATGGAGGTATCCAGGTGTTGATTAGAGAAGGCCAGAACTGGCAATATTTCATGAAAAAGAGTGGTCGATTCAGATATTTTTCCCTGCTGGAAATCCTGGAAGATTCGGGTGTAAATCCAATGCATTCCGGTAGGCATGAAGGCGTGAACTCCTCTTTTAAGTCCTTCAATTATCTGATTAACAGCCCATCCGCCACTAATATTCAGCAAGCCATTTGATTGTTCAAGCATTCTGGAATATTTAACACCTGCAGGATTGGTTTCAACCTTTAAGCACTGAAAGGCAGGCACAGTTTCAAATAAGTCCATTATCAACTGATCTGGAAGGCCATACCCAGAAGCGTCCCAATCCTGCAGCATAATCACTTCGGGACCAGACTCAGCCAGCTGTATAAAGTCTCGTTTGAACTGCAATTCATCTAAAAAAGGGATTTGAATAAGGACATGTCTGCATCCAAGGTTCAAGTATGATTTTAGAATTTTTTCAGTTTCTGGAATTGTTGGGCTTGATGTTCCTACAAATACAGGTACTTTCCCATCAACTTCTTGCAGAACATGATCAACCATCTCCATACGTTCTTTAAAGCTCAGTTTTAACACTTCTGAGGCCATAGCTGGAACCAGGAAACCAGCTACTCCTGCATTCAAGGCTTCAGAGACATTAGACTTTAATGCAAGAAAATCAATTTTATCGTTGGTTTTAAATGGAGTATTTAAAACGGTTACAATACCTTTAAGTGGAAACAATTCCTTCATGTATACAGCAATAAAGTCCCAGGTTTTGTTAAAAAACTACTTAGATATCTTTACATCCCAATCCGTAAACTCTACCCAGTATTGTTCTTTGTCCGGGGATCCTGCTGCCAATCCTAAATCTATCGATTCAGCAATACCAGGGATATCAGCCGTTCTTCTTTCAATGATCCAGTTTTCCCCATCCAGGCTTACCCAGCTTGAAAAACTATTCCCATAACGTGCCAACTTTAACCAGATCGGAAATTTCGTGTTTTCAGGAAGGTTTTCACTATTTGCTTTATGCATGCATCCGTTCCCAAATTCGTCATAATGGATCCCAGCACGACCCGGAGTGCCAAATACCAGTACTGATCCCTTGCTGCCTGGTTGTGTATCGAAACTTTTAGTGATATCGTTCCGTGCAAACAATCCGGCTCTGAACCATTCATGGGTTCTTTCTCCAAATTGTTTAATTCTTACTGTCGCCACAAAGTCTCCTTTTATTTGCTTCAAGAAAATCGAAGCGTAGGAATCTTCAGCATGAAAGAAATCTGAACCACTAGCTTTAATTTTGTATGAATTTTTTTCAGGACTGGATTCAATACTGAAAGGTTTCGCTTTGGCTGAACAATAGTCATAGAGTGCCACCTTCATCATGTCAAGTTTTTCCCAATCTGAGATAGTTAAATCGACTTCCTTACTATTAGATATCCGAACTGAATAATCTCCTACTTCAGGTGAGATTTCAAACTCCACCTCAACACTTTCTCCACCAGCAAGCTTTATATTTTTTGTTTTATATACCTGATTACTGAGGTATAACTTAACTTCCTTGTCATTTTCACTTGAAGTTAAATTTCTGGCAATAGCTGATATTTTTACCGATTCTCCATGCAATATTTTGGAATCTGAAACTTGAAGTTCTTCGAAAACAACCATAGGTTTTTCACCCTCTACAACTATTTCTTTATATGGACTATCCCCAATCGCAAGTTGATGTTTTCCATCCTCATAAACTCTTAATTCAAATTCAATTTTCGATGTATTTTTATGTATTGACGGAAATGATTTCTTTTCTATGATTTTGCCATCCAGGTAGAGTTCAACAGGCAAGATACCAGATGAGCCATGATTAAAGATATTAGCACTTAATACAATTTCAGTTCCTGCTGTAACAATATTTGATGTGGATACTCCAGGAATAGAAATTTCAAAATCACTATACTCAAATTCTGGCTCTCCGTTAATAATTTGCTCAGGTGCATTTTTAGGGGCATCAATAACAAAGTTATTCTGGTACAAATTATCGACCAGATTAGCTGCACAAAGTTTCATCTCTCCCTGTTCAAGATTATAGAAAATATTATCTTCTGCTACCCAATCGAGTGACATATTATCAAACCAAAATCCAACATTATCATTAAAAAACCCCGCCCTAACATCATGAATAAGATTCTTTCTCACAACAGAGTTAAATGTGGTCCCTGCCGTTTTTATAGCACCGGAATCATCCGCATCTTTTTGCACATCATCCAGGTGATTGTATTCAACCAGGTAGCTGCCATCAATGGCTTCTTCCAGGTTATGCCACCCACCTACTGATATTGCATACCGTCCACGGGTTTTTGTAATGTAATTGTGAGAGATAGTAGTGAAAAGTGAGAATGCCGCCTCAATGTTTATACCGCCACAATCATATATCTTGTTATAGGAGACCGTGGTCTCTCTTAATATATCTTTTCCATTTTCAGGTTGTTCTGGTCCATGAATGCGAATGGCCATATTATCAATGGTTTGAAAAGTATTTCCTAGAATTCTACTCTGATAACAACCAATACCTAGATATAAGCCTGTTCCTCCCATTGATCTGAATTCTGAATCAACCAATTCGCAGCTATGTGCATATTTGAGTTCAATACCGGTACTACCCTGTAGAGTTCCTTCAAAGGTCAGTCCATATATTCTCAGGTTACGTATTGGATTACCTCTTTCTCCACTTATTGAAACAATGTTCTCTAATTGCGGTAGAACAGCTATAATTTTTGCTGCATCGATCAATTCAGGTGTAGGGATATATTCAAGTTCTTTGGCCTTAGAATCAAAGAACCATTCACCCGGACTATCCATCAAGGCCTTAACATTTTCAACAAAATACCTTGGAGGAACAATAACTACTCCATCCTGGGGCTTTTCCAACCAACCGGTTGATGATTTTTCATCAATTCTTTTAAATGAGTTAACTCCATGATGCCATCGTAATAACATAAATACCCGGTTCCCCTCCATCTCTTTCCAATTTTTCAATTCACCCTTATTGAAATAGAGTTTATCTGGTGTCTCTGAGATTTCCGGTGGAATAAAATAACCTGAATTTGGGGTTCTGGCTAAAGTCTGTTTTTGGCCATTAATAACCAGCACATCCACATTTTCTTCTTCAATCTTTGATTTCCAGGTTTTTTTTCCTTTTTCCCAACTGGGTATTACTGGTCCACCTGTAATTACTGGTTTCTCCCCAGGGTAAGCAGCATAAGTAACATAATAATCCTTCAGCTTATGGTATTCGAATGCACCGGTAGGTAGATTTGTTTCAACTCTCTCACCTCCATCTTCAGGAGTAAAAAGGAGGGAAGTCGTTAAAGGATAGTAGCCACCTCGAATAAGTACCAGAATATCTCGTCCTTTCCCAAGAGGATGAGGAGAGCCTATCCATCTTTTTTCAACAGGATCCTCTTTTGGAAAGAATACCTCTGATTTAAGATCAATTACTGCCTTCTGAGCTCTTTGAATGGAAGCAAATGGGCCGTCTGTTTTGCTAGTATTTGGGGAGGCCAATTTTCCTGACCAACTATCATTTCCATTCATTGCTACATAAAAATCTGCGGTATTATTTTCAATAGAAAACTTATGCCATTTCTCACCACGCAATAGCTTCCCCTGTGCAAAGGCATTGGTCCCACACATGAAAAGAATAAATATTCCTAAAAGAACTAATGCTGAATATTTCTTTTTCTGTACAGTTTTAAGATTTTTCATAATCAGGTATTATGTATTGCTCAATTCAGATAGAACTTTTTTGTATATGCCTAATTTATTAGTTAAACCAGCTTTCTGGAGCAAAAAAAGATTTACTCCGAAATAAACTTGGTATATGCTTCGTCAATTACTGCTTCGTCAATTGTTCCAGAGTGAATCAGTGTCCGATATTTGAAAGTGACAGATTCTCCAGGCTCCAGTTCGAGATTTAATTCTTCTTTACCATCGGTAAAATCTACCTGCCCAAGTGGGTTTACAGAAAAAAGCCCATATCCTCGTGCATGCCAGTAAGTAGGGTGTCCAACGTTATCAGGGTGATCAAAAATGATCACTGCCACATCTTCATCATTAACTTTTCCATATAGAGATACCCAGGTGGCACGTTTTCCCCATACATCTGAACCCTCTATGCCTTCACTATTAAGATAATTTCCTGTAACACCAGAATTATCCAGTTTTGCTACTTCAGTTTTGTTTCCCTGAGCATCGCTTAAAACTACAGGGCTGTCACTTGGAAGCTCCAGTGCCCGTGTAACCCGAATTGCCATCATACCTTCCTTTGTATCATTGAGAAAAATCTTTTCCTTTTGTGCTGTTAAGGTTGTAAAGCGGTCTATAATTCGATAGTTTTTTCCTGCTGAAAAAATAAATTTAGTTTTTTCCTTCAGCAATGCTTGTTCATCTGCATTAAGCCAATCCATTTCAGCCTCAAAAGAACCACTTCCTTTTCCACTTTTTAAATGATTAAGTCGAGTATGGAGGATGGTTCCCATTCTATATCTTTCTTCCAGAGGGATAGCATTGGAATGACCCCAAAAATCAATTTTATTCACATCTCCATAATTCAGCCACATACCAATATGGTGTGGATGGTCCACACGTTCTCCAGGTATTGGTTGAAGAGGATACCCGCGGGTAATAGTGTTTCCTCCAGCAGTAATTATTGGGAATAAAACAGGTTTCTTTAAATCTAAAATAGTATCGGTGAACAAATAGGCAGTAAATAATTCATCATTTACCAAAACATCCACCCGTTCTTGAGCCTCGTCAGGAACTATCTTTACGAAAGGTTTCCCATTTTCACTATTGGTATTGGAGCAAGCAATTAACAGTGAGCTTGCAACTGCAAATAATACGAATCTAATACTTGTTTTCATTTTTTATCCCTCCACAATTTTTTTATTTTTTTCATCAAATACTACACGTTTCCCTGTATGTAAAGCCTGAGTTACCATTAAGCTAGCTACAGAATGGTTGTATCCTGCTTCAATAGGTGCATTTGGTTGCTTTCTGCTCCGCAGGCATTCCATCCAGTTACGCATATGTAAAACAGTCATGTCATCGGTGCCAGTATCAGCGCTGGTTACTGCTTTAACTGCTGAAGCATCCAGGGTAAATTCAGGCAACATATTTTCTTTTAAACCAAACTCAGGAAATTTTTCAGCATGATTGGCAGTTAGTCCACCGGTTGGTGTAACTTTATTTGTGTCTAAATTAAGTTCCCCTCCATTTGAATAATATATTTCTTTAACTCCACCTGCAGAATTTGAAAAGCGTGAGGAGTAGTTCACCTGGAATCTTTTTGTAGGATCCGGATCATTTTGTGGTCCATACTCAAATACAGCTGTTAAAGTATCCGCATTTTTCCGACCATCATTCCACATATATATCCCACCATTCGCTATTACGCTTTTTGGATGATTGAACCCGCTAAACCAGTGGACTGTATCAATCTGATGACACATCCATTGTCCTGGAATACCAGATGAATACGGCCAGAACAAACGATATTCAATATAAATGCGTGGGTCGAATGGGATTTTTTCTCTGTTGATCAGGAAGCGAGTCCAGTCAACATCTGATTCTTTTAACCTGCCAACCGTATCTGGATGACGCCAGCGATCAGGCTGGTTAACATTCCAGTTCATATTGACAACCTTAATGGGTCCAAACTTTCCTGATTTAATGTAATCTGCAGCTGCCCTATAATTGTAACCGCTTCGTCTCTGGGAGCCTACCTGAACAATTTTACCGGTTTCGTTCACAGCCTTTAAAACCATCAGGTTGTCAGCCATTGACTCCGCCAAAGGTTTTTCAACATATACGTCGCGTCCAGATCTAACAGCTTCTGTAGTATGATAAGCATGTTGAAAATCAGCTGTACTAATGATCACTGCATCTGTTTTAGACTTTTCATACAATTCTTCATTGTTTCTATAGCCTTTTACTTTGTTACCTTGCAATTCACTTAACTGTGCAACGCCATTTTCTCTTCTTTCGTTCCAGATGTCAGATACACCGACAATTTCCATATTCATATCCTTTGCATTTGCCATGAATGCCCTGCTTAAAGAACCCCTAAAACGACCTGAAAATCCAATAACCCCTACTCTAATACGATCATTGGCACCAATGATTCGATTGTAGTGCATAGCTTTTGAAGGAACTATACTTTTTGGTGCAGGAGTTGATTTGGCTTGAATTAGAGGAGAACTGGCAGCCAATGCAGCGGTTCCAAGTCCAATTTTTTTTATAAATTCTCTTCTGGTTTTTTCCATTCTTGCTCTTTATTATTTATTGGTTAAAATTTGTGGTAACAGCACTCGTACTTTTAAAGCACTGATTAGTTTTTGTTAATTAGAAAAGAGGCGAATCTTAATATTTCTGAACCAAACCTCATCGGAATGATCCTGCAATACTATATGGCCAGCTCTTTTTTCAGGGAAATCGGGATTCCTTACATATTTACTTTCTTGAAAAAGTGAATCAAAACGGGCAGATCCAAGGTCATATTCAACCACCTTAACCCCATTCAGCCAATGCTCACCATGGTTCCCATTGAAAACTATGCGTCCTGTATTGAATTCTCCTACTGGCTTTAGGGTTTCATTTTCAGGAGTAATCATGTCATAGAGGGAGGCAGAAAGGTGTGTTGGATTTTGATTATCGGAATGGTTCACATCATCCAAAACCTGGTACTCAAATCCAAGAGCTGCATGAGACGGACCTCCACGGGTGGAAATTTCTTCAGAAACATTATATTTAATACCACTGTTACCTCCCTGACTGATTTTCCACTCAAATCTTAACTCAAAATCACGGAAAGTGTCAATCGTCATTAAGTCACCTCCTTTCAGGGGTTGGCCATCAGCCTGAACTGGCACACTTCCACTTTCAACTTTGTTTATGCAATCATCTTTAACTACCCAATGGGCCTCTGGTACCTCATCACGACCTAATCCGCGCCAGCCATTAAATGTTTCACCATCAAATAAAAGTATCCAACCCTGTTCTTTTTCAGCCTCCGTCAGTGAATTCACAACTGGCTCAGTGTTTTCCTCTTTCTTTGTGTTTGTTGTACAACCTACCACAAAGAATATGAGTAACAATGGCAGGAGGATTCTTGTTCTATTAATCATAATATAAAGTTGTTTATGGTTATTTTTTGGAAAATTAGAATATTAATAGCGTATTATAATGGTAATTATTAATAGTTATCACAAAAAATTTAACCGGATGGCAGAAAATGATATTTTCAAAATCAAGTTATATTGCTTTTGGTGCATTACTGGATATTTTTCTAAGTCTTAATCTATTTGATAAAGAGCATGGATGCCGGAATCCTGGTTTTCTCAATTCCAGGTCCTGAAATAGATGATTCTAGAAGATAGCCACCTCCAGCCTGGAAGTATTGGATTGTGATGGAGTGCCTGCCTTTATTTAGATACAGAGATCCCTGCTTTTCAGTGGCACCATGTGGACCATCGTTATCTATTAAAAGTTCATCATCTATATAGAACCTGCTTCCATCATTCGAATTAATGTAAAATGTGTATTCACCTGATTTTGGAATCTCAATTTTCGTACGTAAGATTAAAGCAAATTGATCTCTGCTTAAAGTAATGTTATCCAGACTAATATTATATAAACTGCCTGATGCAAACGGAGATAATGAGTTGAGATCAGGTATTTTATCCCATACTCCTAGAAAATAATCATATTCAATTCCGTTTTTTTGCGGATCTATAAAGGTAAGAGAACTGGATTTTTCAGGGCTGGGGTTCATTCCAGATTTAAATACTCTGGCCTTAATTGTAGACGTTTTTGAGATATTAATTTCATCGGAAAATATAGGTGAATCAATACCTGGTTCCAGCCCATCAATAGTATATCGAATACTGGCACCTTTGTGGTCAGTAAGAATTTCAACCTTAGCTGTATCTCGACTTAGCAAAACTGTGTCAGAAGGGATGATTCTGGGTGCAGTTAGCATGGATTCTCTAAACAATTCGGAGGCGTCTTTTGATTTGAATTCATAATTCCCTGATGAAATATGATATTCAACTGCATTATTTTCTATACCAATATATTTAATCGGAGGTTTTGTTTCAGAATCATTTTCGATGGCAATTACATTAGTTCTAGCCTTTGCAGGGACAAAAACAGAAGCTGTTGTATTTGCGGGAATGGATACTTTTAAGAACAAATCTTTATCTTTTATCTCCCATTCTGATTCAATTTTACCTTGTATGGACTCATAAACTGCTCCTGCATATTCTAAATTGGTAACAGGTTGTGGCTTGATTATGATATGCTTAAAGCCTGGATTTTCATTATCAGGATTTATTCCGGCAAGCGAGCTGTAAAACCACTCACACACACTTCCAAACATAGGGTGACTGTGGGAAGCATCTCCCTGCCAGGTTTCCCAGATGGTAGTAGCTCCTTTGTCGATTTGATATCCGAAGCTTGGGAAATCTCTTTGACTCATTAAAGTATATGCAAGGTCAGTTCGACCAAATCTACTCAGTACCTTTAGCAAGAGGGGAGTTGCCATCATTCCGGTATCAAAGTGTCCCTTTGTGTTTGTTTCAATATGGTGAACCAGGGTTTTAAATACATCATTTTCAAATTCTTCAGGAACAAGGCCAAAGCCCAATGGGAATACATTAGCTCCCTGGCGTCCGATTGAATAGGACATGGTTTCCTGATCTAAGTATTCATTGTTAAATGCAACTTTAGTTTTATAAACAAGATCTTCAAAGAGTTCTGAATCATTTGATTTATCCAGCAATTCAGATATTTCCGACATTAGTTTTAAGCAATGATAGTAATAGGCTGTACTTACAAAATCAGGAGGAATCTCAGTTTTTTCAGGGGGTACCCATTCGCCCAGGTTTTTTTCTTTGATAAGTCCGTTTGCCTGGACCCGCTGTTGTAAAAATCCCATCCATTTCTTCATTCCTGAGTAATGTTGTTCCAATATCCTGGTATCGCCATAGTAGAGATACATATACCACGGAATTATTACGTATGCTGCTCCCCAGGCTGTTCCACCGGAACCGCTTTGATAAGGTACTGTATTGGGTACATAGCCAGTTTTGCTATTTTGTGCATCGGCAATATCGTTCAACCATTTCGTGTAGAAGGCGGCCATATCGAAATTGTAAATGGCAGCATCTGCGGCAATTTGGCCATCACCAGTATAACCTCTTCTTTCACGGTGAGGACAATCACTTGGTACGCCTCCGTGCATATTGCCTAACTGCGTCCATCGGAAGTTTTCATTTATTTTGTTAAACAGGGGGTAGGAACAGTTAAATTCTCCAACCGATTTAACATCGGTATTAACTATAATCCCCTGTAATGACTCAATTGTCAAAGGTATAGCTGAGGAAACATCAACATAACGAAATGCATGCCAGGTGAATCGAGGTTCCCATATTTCTGTTTTCTCACCTTTCAATATATAGCTGTCTGTCTGGCTGTAACCTGGACCCATTTCTTCAATAAAGTTCATTTTTATTTCGGTTCCTTTGGGCCCATTCATCTTGATTCGGGCCCAACCAGATATCATTTGTCCCAGATCAAATCTGTAAATATTTTCCTTTGGATTCGTTACAGAAATAGGATGAATGATTCCAATTATTCTATCAGGCGGGGACATTTGAGACATCAATTTGCCTTCAGGTGCTTTGGCTAATATAGCTGGTTCCCAATTGTTATCACTAAATTCTGCTGAATTCCATTCCTCCTGTTTTAGGCGGGCATCAAAAATTTCACCTGAATAAACTCCATTGTGAATTATTGGCCCGGTTGATGCTTTCCAGGTTTCGTCACTCAAAACAATTTTCCTGGTGTCATCAGAAAACTCAATTTCAAACTGTGAAATAAATCTGGGAGTATTGTATGAATAGGTGATATCTTCTTTTCTTTCATTCTGAAAGAACCATCCATTTCCCAGGCATACAGCCAGGGTGTTATCACCTTCTTTTAGATAGTCTGAGATGTCATAGGTTTCATACAAAGACCTGTAAGACATATTCATAACCCATTCCTCTTGGAAGTTTGTTGGTTCTCGCCAACCATAATTGGTATGGTTTGGCGACAGCACATGATCTCCAACCTTTTTGCCATTGATATATAACTCATAGTATCCCAGACCACTTATATATGCCCTTGCTTTTTTAATATCATCAGATATGCTTATATCTTTTCTAAAATAGTATGCCGGATTATGTCTCTGAGAGCCAGTATTCGGTGGGAGTTTCATACTAATCCATTTTGCCCGCCAATCAGATGGATGGATGCCCATTTCAAATTTTGCTGGATCACTCCATTCTGACGGATTTCCAAAGGCATCCCAGATCTTTACTCTCCAGAATACCTGCATACCTTTTTGCAATTTTTCTCCATCGTAGGGAATATGTATGGACTGACCAGACTTAACCCTACCTGAATTCCAAAGATCAGCCTTTTCCGGATCAAGTAGGATCAGCTTAGAAGCAGCCAGGACCTGGTATGCAGTTTGTTTCTGGGCCTGGAATGGAGATGATAATTTCCAGCTCAGGCGAGGATCTGGAATATCAATGCCAAGAGGGTCGGATTGATATTCACATTTTAATTCATTAATTGATATTTGATCTCTTTTGCAAGCGGTTGCCAGGCATAAAAAAACCAGAAGAAAAAAATAACTGTGTTTCATTATTACTTTATTCTTTCGTTGATTTAGAATTTTGCATTTCATCCCAGGATAACCTTGGTAGATAATAAAAGAATCCATCTTCAGCACCGATCAGTAAATCCGGGATACCATCCTTATTCCAGTCAACAATTGTTGGTGAAGTACTGTGACCTCCTAAAATTACAGAGCTAAGATCACCAATATATTCAAATTTAAAGTTTTCGTTACTACCTGTATTTCTATAGAGGGCTGTACTGATGGTATTTACAAGTAGATCGTAATCCCCATCATTGTCCCAATCAACCATATCAATTTTCCGACGTCCACTTCCGCCTGCTTTCTTTTCGTTGAGTTGAAGGGGATTCCCCCTGGTGTCATAGAATATCCTGGATCCGGGCTTTAGTATAAGTTTATTGTTCTTCATTTCTCTCTCAAAATAACTCAGGTAGCCTTCATGATCAATTAAGATAAGATCATTCAGATTATCCATATTCAGGTCAAGCACTATTGGGCGTGTTCTCCATTGAACAACAAGCTCATTTACATTGGGGTTCCACCAGTTCCATACAGGTTTTGGAGGCTTATTGGACCAATCCACCTCTACACTTTTTGCTTCAGCAAGTACTGGTTCTGTTTTGGATCCAATATTTTCAAGCCATAATATCTTTCCAACAATGCTATTCACTATTATATCGGGTAAATCGTCCATATTCCAATCAGCGACGTAAGGTACTGTATATCCCCATTTGGCCTCTGCCGGGCCCTGAATGGAGAGGTTTTCTCCAGCCATTATTCGGAAAACTTCCTTTCCAGCTTTTAGCCTGACTGGTTCCGACCATTTTGGAGGATTCCCCCCATCAAGGTTTTCAATCCATTCAACATAACCAGCTGTATTTCCAGCAATTATATCTTCGTCCCCATCTCCATCCCAATCATAGCTGCAAGGGGTTGATAAAGCTCCACTTTTTACATATTCAGCTCGCTGTTTAAAATAAGTTGGCTCAGCCAATAAGGGCTTGCCACTTTTATCGGAGCCAATATTTTCAATGATGACCACACGGCCATCTTCTTTACCAACAATTATGTCTAGATCACCATCTTTTTCCCAATCATAGACAACTACTTCAAGCATTTCCAGTTCAAGATGAATAATCTCTCCATTTACCTCTAGAAATTGACCGGCCGTATATTTAGGTTTTGTTCGTGTTCCAACATTTTCAAAAAAAGTTATTCTATCGAGAAATTCACCACAGATAAGATCCAGGTCTCCATCGCCATCCCAATCAACCAGATTTGGAGAAGGCCTTCCAAATACATCAAGGGGAGCATCATTCGCCAGGATTTGCTCTGCTTTTCCATACTTTGGGTCTTTGTTGCTGCCCATGTTCTTCACCCAGTATACATAAGCATGAAGAGGGCCATTGGTCCATTTTCCTTCAGAATTATAAGCGTCATCCCAACCATATTCTCTCCAATCACTGGCTCCAACAAGCAAGTCGTTTATCCCATCTCCATCGTAATCTGCAATTTTCCATTGATTGGCCCTTCCGCTGTAAAATTCTTGCTTGTACTTAATTTTTTTTGGCTTACTATATTTCTGACTTAAGAAATCAGGATACATTGTTCCAGGGGTACAAACCACCACTTGCTTATTAAGATATGAAATGGCAGAATTTTTTTTGCCGGCTGCAATTCGAATTCCAGAAGAAAAAATATTATTCCCTTCATTTTCAAAAAAATAGAGGCCATTGGATGGTTTATCTGTGGTGGATACGAGCAGGTCAGTGTCTCCATCATTATCCCAATCCATGGGAAAGGGGTTTGCCCAGAGACCAACGCCCAGATCTACAACAAGTCCTATATTGTTGTATTTTAATCGTACATCATCAGGTTTCTTGCCCTTTTTTAAAAGAGCAAAGCCTGCCAGAAAAACAGACAATACCAGAATATAAAGGGGGTATTTCATTACTCAAATTTTATTGAATATAAACTTGCATCTTTTAGTCTGAACTTTAATCGGACGGCCTTCCCCGAGAGATCTTCTAAATTACTTTTATTTTTCCAGCTTACAGCTCTTTTAATTTCATTTCCAATTATGGGGAGTGACTCATCAAATGAAAAGCCATCTATTGTTGTTCCATTGATATTTTGAATCTCTACCTGGACTTCACCAGCTGCAGAAGTAGCATAATTTAAATAGAGATTTTCTCCATTGAAAACAAATGGTTTAGTGAGTATTTCTCCTCCTGCATATGACGCTTTTAATGATGTAAATCCATCTAATCGAAGTGAATAACGTCTTATATGAGAAGTTGGTTGCGCATAATTTTGGTTCACATAAACTGACATTTCAGTTGAACTGGTCTGAACAACATTCAAAACAGGATAATTGGATCGTGAAACCCAGTTTTGGAGGCCAATTCCCGGTTTAATGAAAGCTTCCATAAAGGTACGTTCATAATGCGAACCTCCCCTGGAGGTTATGAGAACTACATCGGAGCAATCTTTAAAATACTTGGGGTTGACATTTAATTGAGTAGCCTGTTCCTCAGTTAGTACCTGACGTTTGGGCATAAATCGTGCAGCAATAGCAATGTATATTTGCGGTGCCCGAAAATAGGGATGCGTTTGATTAGTGTACAAATGCTCTCTGGGGGTATTGCCAAAATCCATTTGAACCGGCTCACTCCATTGAATAAAGTTTTTTGATGTAGCTCTGCTAACTGTCCTGACCCCTGAGTATCCGTCTTCTGTCCAGGTGCGGAAATAGCAAACATAACATGATTCTGATTGTGACCAGAATACTACATTTTGTGAATCAAAAATTCCATTGGTAAAGATTGGCTCATCTTTGATTTTTTGCCATTGAATGCCATCTTCTGATATAAAACCATATAATCCAGCTTTTTTGGTACCTGCTACCGCTTTATACCTCTCAGTTTTGGGAATGCCTGGTTTTGTATCCAAAAAAGGAGAGAAGTTATGGCTGAAAGGAGCCTCATTTGCCAGTATTACATTGTTATTTTGGGTTCCTTCGATCTCATAGATTCCTAAATTGGGTTTGGTCCAGCTTATTCCGTCAAGTGATTCAGCATAACAGGTAGTTTCGTTATTGCTGCCATCCTGGCCAGCTTTTGGTAAGCCCCGATAGTACAGACGGTAGAGATCATTGTCCTTTATAATTGTAGCATAGCCACAGAAGGGTCCTTCCCAGGGCCGGTCAAAAAAGAGCACTGCTCCTTCATCCTTTGGTTCGTTCAGAACTAATTGAACGTTCTTTAATTCATCGATCAGGAAAGTATCAATAAATAACTCCAGTCGGGAACCGATATCTATTATTTCAGGGTCTAGAATATTGCCCTTTTGGCCTTGTTGACTATAAAGAAGAGAAGATATGATAAATAGCAGGGAGAAAGCAAATGATTTCATTTTTAGATTTTTGGTAACAATACGTATCATTTTCGGATTAGATCTTTCTTCACCGGCCTAATTTGATCAACAATCCATCTTCGCATTTCCTGGCCTTCTTTTGTTTGCTGAGGGAAAGAGATAAAATCAAGTTCAAATCCCAGTTCTTTTTCCAGTCGCAAGGCAATGATTGGCCAGATTAGCCCAATATCGCCTACCACGGGGATACTATTTTTTAATCTGGCAAAACCTGACATTTCCATTCTAAAAGGTACCTCCATTAATTTGGTTTTTGGTAAGCCTTTGTCAATTGCTTCCTGCACAATTCCTGCTTTTTTCTCAAAATCCCAGGCTTTTTTTAAGTTGGGATCCAAATCAATACGGATCAGTGTTTTTTCTTCCAGACTATAAGTAGATTCTCCCTGCCATTTTGCCCAGATACCATGTCCGGTATGGGTTTCAAAAGGCCCATCGTGAATTTCCTGGGTTAATGCAACTGCCGATTCAATAATAATATCTGCATCATCCATCATTTTTGCAATTCTATTTGACCGGTCTAAAATGGAAATGGAATCGCCAATGGCTATTCCCACCATACCTCCTCCGACCAATTGTGGAACTGTAACAAGCACAGGGATATCTCGTTGATAACCAGCACCCAGCATTGTTTTGGGATCAGCTCCTGAACCAACTATATACTCAAATGGAACTTCTCCCTTTTTTGCCAGTTCCAGGATTTCATTTGCAAGCATTTCTGTTCTCAGGCCCATCGGGTAGGCCATATTTCCTGCCGCCTTGATGATTGTTTCTCCTTCTTTGTTCAGGGTTCTTTCCATTAGGTCAGAGTCAATCTTCATCTCATCTTTAATTTCCTCTAAAAACTCACTTTTCATTAAAGAAACTTCGAAAATTTCTCCATTGGGTAAGATATCCTTTGAAAATCCGAGCTTTTTCCCATCAACTCTTTTTACTTCATCCAATACTCCTGCCATCTCATGGGCTACTACCGCAGAGCTGGTTGTAACTCCATCAATTATTCCCTTGTGAATCAATTCAGCAATTAAAGTGCTTACCCCTTCATGGAGGTTGGGTCCACTACCTGTGACAACTACTACCTTTCCTCCTTTTTTCTTGGCACTGATAATACTGCCTACAGCATGTTCCAGTAGTTCTTTTGTTGAATCCGGTAGCAAATTGTACAATTCTTCAATTTTGTTCCTGCTTTGATGCATGTTAAATTGCTCTGTAAAGATTTTTATTTTGAAAATTGTATTAGGTTTGGAATCGTGAAGCTAGTCTTTTAAATAAACCAGTTTTCCGGCCACAATTGTTTTTTGGATCACCATTTCGCCCTTTTCAATGGTAAACAATATCAGATTCGCTAATTTTCCTGGACTAATCTCCCCAACATTCTCAAGATTGAGGTGTTTTGCCGGATTTGAGCTAGACATTTGAATGACATCCTTTAAACTACATCCGGTAAATCGCATCATATTTCCCACACATATTCGAATTGGAGAGGCGGCACCAGCCAGCACATTCTCTGCTGGAAATTTTATTACATTTGGAGTAAGTAATACGGTTCTTTCCCCTCGCACATATTCTCCGGGTTCCAACCCGGCTAAATCGAGAGCATCGGAGACCAGAATGGTGTTTTGTACACCTTTCACCTTATAAAAACTTCTTACCTCTTCCTCTGTCAAATGGAATCCATCGACAATAAGGGTTATGGAGAGTCTGTCATCAGCAAGTTGTGGCCAGATTGGATTGTAATGACGGTTGATCATATTGGCACAACCATTTCCCAGGTGGGTTGACAAAGAAGCTCCAGCATCCACTGCTTCCCGGATATTTACAGATGAACCGTTATGATGCCCGAGTGAGACACAAACCTCATGTTCAGTAAGCTTCTGAATAAAGGGTATAGCACCATCCATTTCAGGAGCAACAGTAATCATTTTGATATTATTGTCAGCTGCTTCTTGATATTTCAAAAATTCTTCCCAATCCGGTGGTCGGATATACTTCTCCAGATGGGCCCCTCTGTATCCCTGAACGGGTGAGATATATGGGCCTTCAAGATGAAACCCGGGTATGGACCAGCCCATTTCTTTATCTTTCATGGCTTCAGCCAGAACTGCAAAATTTTTCAAATAACGGTCATGATCATAGGTGATAACTGTAGGTAAGTAACTGGTTACACCCTCTTTCCACAAGGCTTTGGTGACTTTTCGAACACCTTCAATAGTAAGATCTTCTCCTGTAAAGTCTACGCCCATATAGCCATTAATTTGAATGTCTATCAATCCTGGTGCTATGAACATTTCAGGTAGGCCAGTATCGGAAGATAGGCGGTCTATTTTAGTGATTTTACCTTCAGATATCTTTACACTAATGGGCTTATTGTCAAGATAAAATATGCCCTCAAGAGATGAAATAGATTGTTGTCCGGAAACCAGGGAAAATAAACCCAGAAAGACAAAAAATAGTATTGCTTTAAAATTTCTCATTTTACCTAATATTTTTTGTAAAAAGTACAATAAAATATCTAGAAATTCAAGTCGAAAACGAGAATAGCCTACTTAGAAGAGCCTGAAGAAAAAGCATTTTCATTTAGCCTCCAATGGGTAATCATTAAACTGGTTTTTTCGCCCTCCTGATCAATCTGATAATACACAGTTAAGATAGAGCCATCTTCAAGCTGGATGGAAGCTGGATAACCAAGGTCTGAGTTCATTGCGGGATGTATCATAATTTGTTTATCTGTTTCCCAAGTTTTACCTCCGTCCTTGCTAATACAGGCCATTTCTCCATAAGGTTCTCGGCGAACTCCATATGAATTCAGAATCCATCCATTCTTAAGTTGAATTAAATGAGGGGGGTAGCCCCAAATGTTTGTTTTATAGCTGGTGGTCCAGGTTTTTCCCCCGTCGAGGCTCTCTGATTGCCTTAGATAAGATTGATCCCTGTCTTTGGGTTGATATCGAATCATTGTTACAAGCTTCCCATCCTTAAGTTCAACCACGTGTGGTTCATGTGCATAAGCTATTTGATCCTCACTATTTAAGGGGATAGTGGAGATTAACTCCCAGCTTTGACCATCGTCGGTTGACTGTTCAACACCAATTACTTTTTCATCATTTTTATAGGCTGTGCCGACATACAATAATCTTCCATCGGAAAGTTCAATGGGTCCATGTGGTGCAGAAACCATTTGTTTTACAGGCTCTTCCCAGGATTGACCTCCATTTACTGACCTTCTGGTCCAGTTCCCTATCCAGTATTTTTTAGTCTCAGGACCAAGTTTTTCAGCATGACGCAACCAGGAAGGATTTCTATCATAATATTTTTTGGTATCAAAGGCAAGGGAAGTAAACCAGCTTACCAACAAGCTGCCGTTTTTAGTTTCAAGGATACCAGCATCCCGGTCATCCAGGGGTGTGTTGTTTATTGTTTCAGGGTCACTCCAGGTTTTTCCATTATCCGTACTTCGAATCATCTGTGTAATTCCATAGGGGCAAACATGTGCATCACGGTTACCAGAAAAAACTACCAGCAATTCCCCTGAATGAGTTTTAGTAATGGAGGGCCAACCAATATAACGATCCGCCTGTTTACAAATTACTTTTGTTTTTATTATTTCTGCGGAGGAATCCTGATCCGATTGAGCTTCTACCAGGAATGGAATCAATAAAATAATTACAGAACAAGTAATAGTTTTTAGCATAGGTTGAAATTTTAAGTTTATCTTAAATGGCTACATTTCATTTTATCAAATACCTGGAATTAATCTAATAAGAATTATTCACTAATTTCATTCCAATCCAAATCCATTATGAAGATTTGCAGGAAATCTAATCCTTCCGCATCCTTCACAATAACTCCATCCTGATTTTTAGTTTCTACTCTTATTGTATAAGCGAGCCTGTTTCCATCTCTTGAAACCACCAGTTGTCCACGATCGAGCTTGTCATTTGATAGCTGTAAGGTCTTTCCATATGATTTTCCCTCTCCGACAAATGAGGAAAATATATTGCCATCACTTATATAAAAGAGCCAGTTATCAGAATTATGCCAGCGGACTGCTTCAGAATTCTTTTTGAGTTCTGATACCTGCGAAGCTGTTTTTTGAGATCCGTCAGAGTTGATCACAAAAACCTGGTTTATCCCGTTTTCATCTTCAGCTATAAGCGCAATTTTCTGTCCATTAAAAGACCCTCTTACAATACCGTCTACTTTCATCCCAGTGGTTAAGCGCTGAATAGAAATTCCATTTGGAGGAGAGGGGTATAACGATGAAGTTCCAGCATCGGATGTAGAAAGATCAATTTCCAGGGGGATATCAGCCACAAATAAGTCATATTGATAATCTATTCCATTTTCCGCCCTGACCTTAGCGATAAATGCCCGCATTGTGCCTGGCTCATCCACCCATGAATCACCGTAAGCTTTTTCTATTTCACCAGGTATAGACTCTCCTTTTCTTGCAGGTTTCAAAATAAGAGCAAAATAGTGAGTATATCCTGCAGGAGTATTCTTATCTGCTTGCATAAATCCAATGGTACGATCGTAATCCAGGACCAGGAAATCATCATAAGTGAAGCCAATGCGATTTCCACTTCGCGTATATTCATGACGATGAGTTCCTCCGCGTTGGGCTCCAGGAGCGGTGATTTCATTATGCACATCACGCATATCAACAGTATTTGTATTCTGCTGGCCATCACCATCCACTTCAACCCCGGTGCGATTACGAATACCATAATATCCACGATCTTCCACTTCGTCTAATAATGGGCCATGAATAAAAATCACCTTGTTTTCTGAAGGATGATATGATACAGCAGCAACACCAGGAGCAGCATTCTTACCTGTAACATAGGGAGGTTCCCAAAGAATTGTTTCCTTCCCCGTTTCAATTTCGGCCTTTTCTATTGATTTAGAATTTGCCAGATCAGAATTGAAAACGGTCCTTCGAGTATCGTAGCAAAGGAATTTATCATCTGGTGAGAAATTGTCGTTGTTGTCCAGGGCATGTGTTTTTGGAGAGAAAGTGACTTGTTTTTCAGTCATTGGAATAACTTTTAACTTATTTATTGAATCGCTACTACACTGTGTCAGTATTACAAACCCAATATAAAAAAATAAATATCTGGTTACTATCCTGGTCATATGGAATTATTAAAGAAGACTATCAATTTATTCTCCTGGACCGATGGCATCCACATACCTGCCTAACCAATATGGTAAAAGGTAGACATATGGGGGATATTCCCTGCTGCCATTATTCCCTCCATTGTTCTGGTATTCGCCGTTGTGCAGGTGCATAGGGCGCTCATCTTTGGGCAATACCTCCGAATACTCCTGTCTTCTGAAGTTCGGTTCAATCCTGGTTAAGTCCTGTCGATGCTTGTTTTCAACCCTCCAGGAAATGAGGTCAATAGGGAATTCTTTCAGCCACCACACTGATTCTTCAAGATCATAATCATCACCTCCTATCATTGCGTAGAGGAAATTCCAGAGTGGATTTTTCTCATTTCTTTCAATTTCCCAATGGCTTTTTGCTGATTCAAAGAATCTCTCTTTTAATTCATCGTCAAAAGCATAATTTACAAATCCAGGAATTGTTAGAAAATACATTTCATCATCGGAATGATTCCAGGAATCACTTAAAAACTGTCCCTCAACTTTACCAATAATTGTTGCAGGATAACTTGCATTGTCATCATAGCCATAATTATCCATAAGTTCAAATGCCTTTTCTTTGTATATTTCCTCTCCTGTAAAATGGTAAGCTGTTTGGAGGAAGGCAAGGATCAATGTAGAATTCAGTCTGCGATCACCTACATTTATTGGAAAATTATTAACATAATCCGGGTTCCATCTTCCCCATTGAGTAATTTCTCCATTCCAGGTGACCAGATACCAATCGTGTTCAATAATATGGTCCATTTCTATTTTAATCTGGTGGATGGCCCTGTCTCTCCATTCTTTGTCGGGAACTATTTCTGCAAAAAGAGCATAAACAAAGAAATGGCCGCATGACTCATCGCTACTGGTAGTGGATTTCCACCTCCATCTTTTATCATCGGTAAGTCTCCATATTTTTTCATCCTCAGGCATATTTGGATCTCTATCACTTGATTGGTAGGTGTCGATCTCATAGGTTCTGGCAGGAAAACCAGGAATTCCACTTATTTCGGTAAGCCTTTCCATGGCTTCAAAAGCTTCATAGGCATTTTGCAGGGCATCTTCAGATTTAGTTGCTCCATACCGAAATAGTTCCCCTGCCAGATACATAGAAGTCCATAGGCCGTCATTATCAGTATCATGCAACATGGCAGTAGAAAGGTCTCCGGGTGTAGTTAAGCTAGTTTCTGATTGGAATCCAAAACGAATATGACGTAAACGCTGAACCTCTTGAAAATATTCGGCTTTCTGAGCCAGTGTAATTTCTTTGAATATAATTTTGGTTAAACCAGTTTCACTCAGTACTAGTACACTGTTTTCAGGTCCCTTTGAAATATCAACTACTTTATCATCTACCAACCAGCGTTTGGATGCATAATAATTGTACTTACCATCTTCACGCAATGTGAAGGCACCATGTGAGGAGCCAAACCAGAGTTTACCATCAATTTCGCGAATACAGGATATTTTGGTATTGGGAAGTTTTTGGTCCAGTTCAGATATTGGCATAAAAGAAGTAGCATCTATATAGTATATGCCATCAACTGTTCCAACCACAATTTGATTTTTCTTATTAAAGATAGCAATGGCTGTAATGTTTTCACCCTCGTGCTTTTTTGTTAATTTCTTGTCTGCAGGGTCAAATACATAAATAGTATTGTTTGATGAAATTAGAAAACGCGATTTACTCTCATCATACTGAACTTCAATAGGATTTAAGTTTTTGACGTTCTTATTCCAAATTTCCTTTCCATTTTTGAAAAAAGCCAATTCCCCATCCTCTGCCAGTAATATAGAAAAGTCTTTACCAACACAAAAGCTAGAACTGTTTGGCATATCATGCTCTATATAAATTTTCCCGGCCCAGGAGTTACTAAATACCGCCTTATCCGTTAGATAGAAGAACTGATTCTGATAGATTTCAATTGCCTTGATTTTTAAATCAGACATGAATGGATACAGCTGATCTTTTACAAGTTGTTTTTCCCAGGGTTGGAATAGCCCATTGGTAGTCAAAACACTAATGATCTTATTCCTGTCACTGCGTACCTGGAATAAATTATTTTCAGAAGATTGTGTACCTAGTTCGTATTTCTCAGCAAGGTCTTGGATATAAGGAACATCCTCGTACTTTTGGGAAAATAGAGATTGTGCCAGAATTAATCCAATTAAGATGAATTTTGATTTCTTTAAGTACTTCATTATTCGAGTTGTTTTTAATATGAGTTAGTTTGCTTTATATAATTTTTTAGTTTTTTGTTCTTTATCCAATCGGAAGTAAAGGCGGCATGTTTTATGGTTCGATCCTTAGCTAGGTGATACGAGTATGTAACATGAATTAAGCCATCTTTCGATTGAATTACTGAAGGATATGCAAAAGAACCTTTGCCTTGATCTTTTTTGTCAAGTATTTTGGTCCATTTCCATGTTTTTCCTTCATCGTCAGAAAGGCTTACAACCAGACTATGCCTGCCATCCTCAGTGTTATTATGAATTAAGATCCAATTCTTGTTTTCAAGTACCAGTGCTTCGATACTTGCCCCTGGGTTTGGCATATCTGTTTTCGTTGCTAAACTCCAAGTTGAACCATTATCGGTAGAGGAACTTATTTGAATTCTGCCGGGTGCATCTCCGCCATCACGCATATACGCTACCAGTGATCCATCCTTCTTTTGGACCACACTTGGCTGTACATTACCCCGGCCAACAATGGGTAAACTTGGAGTCCAGCTCTTTCCACTATCATCAGAGATTGCCATCAATGATAAGTTGTATCCATCTGAATATAAGGGTAAAAGAATCCTTCCATCACTTAATACGGTAGGATGTGTCCGGGTCATCCAACCTGTTTCTCTTTTTTTAGGATCTTTGGCAGCCTCAAAAATCATTTTTTCATATTGGGGAGCATATTCTGCCCATGCAAGTTCAGGAATATCTGAATTACGAAACCCGGTATTGATGGTCTCAGCAAATTCATCACCCGGTTTCAGCATGATTATGTCCTGCCATTGCCAGTTTGGGGCATCATCTTTCTTATAGTCGGATGTGGTTTTATATTTTAGAATAGAAGTCTCCCAACGATTTGCTTGAACTACGAGCCAAAATAGAAATAATTGCTCATTCTGGTCAATAAAAAGTACCGGGTTGCAATCTGGCTGACCCGGAGTATCCGCAAGGACAAAGGGAGCTGTCCATTTTTTAGATCCTTTTCTTAAGCGAGCTCCTTTTACCTGTACATCATTTGCTGTACGTTCACCCGATCCTTGAAACCAACAACTTAAAAGGTCACCATTGGGTAATTCAACAATAGAACTGCTATGAACATGTAGGTTTTGAAAGGGGAAAATAAGCTCAGATGAATAGCTTGTTTTGGTTGATTTTTTATCAGGATTTAGGGGTTCCGCACTATAGGCTATGGTACTCATTAATACAATAAAACCTAAAAGTAGAGCTGTGTAGAATTTGATTTTTTTCATGATTTATACGAGCAATAAATGATTGTCTTCTGAACGCTAAAACCTATCATGAGATCCAGGTATTCCGTCATGCATACTGGTTGAAATCAGGGCAATTAAAAGAAATACCAGGACTAAGCTAAGCATAATGATTCCCCATCTCTTCCAGGTTTCATCAACTCTATTTTCCTTGGGCAAATCATCTCCCTTGCGGATAATGTAATACCAGAGCAAAAACATAATTGCTATGATGAAAATGTACAATGTATCTGAAAATTTGAAGCTGAAATGGCGATGAAAAAAACCTAACTGTATACTTGAAAATAAGTTGTATTGCAAACTTGTAAGAAACAGCATGGATGGAAGAGTGAATAGCATTAGTTTTTCATTCTTTGATAGATATTTTTTCCATAGAATAATTGCAATACCAAAAAAGACAAGAATTGAAATACCAACAATGATCATTTGATTGACTCCATATTGTTGAGGGCCAATTATATTTAATCTCTCTGCTAATTTTACAAATCGTTCCACACTTACCCCGTTCAGGTAGTTGGATAAGGGGAGAAATAAAAAAACAAATACAATTCCAATCCAATTTGCAGTTTTCGATGGGGGACAAGATTTAGGCCATTCCCTGGTCATCACAGCATATATCATACCCAGTCCACCAAAAAATCCCATTGTAAATTCCATTACATTCCACCAATTGTATGCTATTCCGGTTGTTGCACCTATGGTTTGAATAAAATTACCAAAGGCGAACCCAAAACCAGCTCCCAGAGCAGCATAAGCTGCTACTCGCAATGCTTTTCTAAAATTATGCCTATATAAAAACCAGGCGAGAGCTATTGCAGCTCCTAAACATCCAGCCCACAGTTCAGAGCGTGGAGGAGTCATAAACCATTCCATCTGGTAAATAAAAAGTCCCCAGATTAAGAACCCTCCAGCAAACATTTGAGTAATTAAATTTGCCCATTTTGGTTTTTTTTCTTCACTAGATTCAAGCCCTAATCCAAAAAATCCCCCTCCAATAAATCCATAAAGAGCTCCAATTACGGCAAGCATTGCATAGCCATATAACGAATTGCCAAAAGAGAGGGATCGGCAATACCCAATTACAATTCCATAACTCATCATTCCACCCACACCCCAGCCAAGTGCACCCAGAGAAACCAGGGTGGGAGCCCTATCAGCCCAATCTTTTCTATTAGAAACTAATAAAACCGCCATAACGCCCATGGCACCTGCCCAGGCTGCTCCCCATTCATGTCCAAAATGGCCCCGCATAGCCCAGGCTAATCCTAAAGTCAGGGCAACAAATAGATAGCTAATGTTTTTTATTTTCATTTCTTTTTAATTTAAAAAACTCTAGATTTCTTAAGATTTGGAAACTTAATAATACTTTAGCTTATTCCTTTGGCCAAACTCCCAATTGAATTGGCTTTGATTTAATTTTATTAGGATCAACCACAACATGTTTAATAAGTTTGCGGTTCCATGTATAAGTAATATGTATTAATCCGTCTTTCGATTGAATGACTGCCGGGTATGAATATTCAGAGTCAACATCCTGGTCATTTTCTAATAAAACTGCCGCTTCCCAATGTAAGCCATCTTTTGAGACAGCAAGGTTTAAAATATTTCTGTCGCCCCACTTTTTGCCTTTTTTATTAGCAACGTGATTGTAAATCAAGACCTGCAAACCGTTTTTTAATGTTACTGCATCGATTCCTGTATTGGGATTTGGCAAGCCTATGGATTTAAATGAATCCCACGTTCTTCCGTTGTCAGCTGACCAGGATGAGTATATATCGGTACCCATGCTTCTGCATAACATCTGGACTTTATTATCCGGATGAAGAAGAATTGTTGGCTGAATAAGTGATGTTTTTTTCCCATCATTTAGCGCATCAGTGCGGCTCCATGATATTCCCATATCTGGAGAAATTTCCATATGGACTCTCCAGCCTTTGTCTTCAGTGCTTGATGGACTTAGTATTTCTCCATTTGAAAGAAGGACAGGCTTGTTTTTAATAGGACCAAAAATATTATCTGGCAATTTAACTGGTTTGGTCCAATCGTTAAAATTGTCAGTAGCGGAAATCACTTCACCCCACCAGGATTTGGGCGTTGGGCCGACTTTATAGAAGAGTTTTATTTCGGAACCAGTATTAAAAAGGACTGGATTCCAGGTTGGGTATTGTTTACCATCAGGTTGAATGCCATTAGCTACTTCTATTGGTTTTGACCATTTTGATCCTGAGAAACTACTAATCCAGATTCCAACATCAGGATCTTTTTCTGCTGTACCGCCAAACCAGGAGGCTATTAATCCCTCCTTGGTTTCCTCAATTGTTGAGGCATGACAACTGGGGAAATCAACATCTTCTGTACTATAAATAAATTCAGCAAGGACAATGGCATCTGAACCCTTATAGAGTTCCTGCCCAGTTAGGTAACCTGACATAAGAAGCAACATAATTGCAGGAATTAAAGTCTTCATTAGCTATGAATTAAAATGTTATTAGATAATTAAACAAGTATTGTGTTTTATTTTTTGCCATGCACTTTTATGCACCTGGATTAGTGCTGAGTTTACTTTTGTTGATTACAACAAATAGAAATGATAATATTACCATTCCAGCAGTTCCGATTGCACCAATAATTATTGGGTCAATGGTGCATTCCAACCAACTTAGATTTTCAGGTAAATCACGTAAAAAAGATCCCCATAGGATTATTAGAACACTGAATGCAACTGAAAGAATTCCCTGGGTCTTTGTAATTTTTACATTAAAAATACCAAGGAGGAACAAACCAAGTATTCCACCACCAAAAATTCCGGCAATCTGCCACCAAATATCCAATGCACTGGTAGCATTTATCATTAACAGGGCAAACAATATACCCAATATTCCCCAGATAACTGTTGTCAGACGAAGGACGTTTACACTTTTCTTTTCAGAAGCGTTGGGTCTGAAATACCTTTTATAATAATCGACAAATATTACGGTAGCAGAGCAGTTAAGAGCAGAGTCAATAGTACTCATTGAGGCTGCAAGAATAGCAGCAATTATTAACCCCTTTAATCCAACAGGAAGTTCATTGGCAATAAAGTAAGGAAAAACCTGATCTCCCTTAGTTACAGCTTCACCCAGAACATGTTCTGGCGCAGAATAAAATGAAAAGAGTGTTGTTCCAATATATAAGAATATTGCAGTGAGTGGAAGATAAATCAACATGGCTATCCAGACTGATTTTTTCGCTTTCTTTTCATCTGGTACAGAACAGTATTTTTGTGTGTAGTTTTGATCTGCAATTAGATTCCTGATATTTTCGGTCAGGCCATAGATAATCATTACCCATATAGTTCTACTACTTAAAGAGAATGAAGTATCTCCCCAACTGAATTTATTGGCGTCAATTGCATTCTGTATCAGAAATTCAGGTTTTGCAAAAACAGCTGTTGTTAATAAATATCCAGTAAATAAAATACCACCAACCATAATCACTGATTGCATTACATCAGTCCAGATTACAGCCTCCATTCCGCCCATTAAAGTATATACTATAGTTACAATACCAATTACGATAATTAGCATTTTAATATCTACATCAATGAATTGTGAGAGAAGTAGCGAAGAGAGATATAGAATTACTGCAGTGCGGCCAATCATAAATAGAACAAAGGAAAAGGATGCATAAATACGAGCCCATTCACCAATTTTTTCCTCCAGGTAACCGTAAACAGAAATGATGTTTTTCTTCCTGTAATAGGGGACCACATATTTTGTTACAAACCAGGCTACTGGAAGTGCAGTAACTGCAAAAATGATTGGATGCCAGTTCGTATCATATGCTTTACCAGGAACGGCAATATAGGAGATACTGCTTGTATAAGCACTCATAACTGCAAGTCCGGCAGCCCAGGCAGGAATGCCCCTGCCAGCAACCATAAATTGTTCGGAAGTTTTGCTTTTCCTGAAGAAATAAATACCCATTCCCACAAGAACCAGCCCGTAAAGAATTAAAATGCTTGTGTCAACAGTTCCTAGTTTGTAATCCATATTTACATTATTTTTTCAAGTTCCTCCACATATTTTTCAATTTGTTTCCTTTCGCTCGAGTTAAATTTATTTAATGGAGGAGCCATATAATCATTGCAGATACCCATTACAGATAATGAACACTTTGTACCTTTTGTTATTCTTGATGTATATTGGCCTACACTATATATATCAGAGTATATTTTCATGACTTTGGTCCGCAAACCTGCAATTGCATTGTAATCTTTTTGTAAAGAGGCTTCATACAATTGAACAAAGAGTTTAGGAAAAACATTTGCACCTCCAGCAATTGCACCATGGCCGCCATTCATAATAGTCTCTGGAATGAACAGCTCTGTCCCTGTTATGACTGAAAAATCAGGAGAGGTTTTAAATTCCTCAATTAATGTGTAGAGGTAAAATAGATCTCCGGAACTATCTTTGATTCCCAGGGCACCCAATTCTTTTGCCAGCTTTACGGTTTCAATACTTAAATGTATTTTAGTGTGACTTGGCATATTGTAAACTAAAAATGGAAGCGCAAGATTTGGAGCAAGAGCCTCAAAATAATCGCCCATTTCTGCCTGTGAAACAGGGAAATAATAGGGAGGGGCAACCACTACTGCATCTGCACCCACTTTTTTAGAATATTCAGTTAATTCAAAGGATCCTTCGATAGAGGTATCGGTAATTCCAACCAAAACTGGAACCCTATTGTTTACCTGTTCACAGGTTTTCTTAATAATTTCTTTTCGCAATTCGTAGGTGAGGGAAGGAGCTTCACCATTTGTTCCAAGAATGAACAGACCATGAACTCCACCAGAAATTAAGTGTTCAATTAAATTATGAAGGCCTTGGTTATCTAGTTTATTATAACTTTCAAGTGGGGTTATCATGGGAGGAATAATTCCCTTTAATGGTGATTCCATAATGATACAAAAGTTAAATGTTATTTAAAAAAATATAGAATTCCTTAACAAAGAAATGAAAAAACAAGAAATTAAACTTCTATTATTTTATTCAATTCACATTGTTTTTTAACCAATAATCATTAGAATATTTATATATTTGCTAATAAGGTTAAAATACTTAAAATGGAATATGTATTTGAAAAGATTCACGTCCCTGACAAGCATTCATTCATTGTTCGGGAAATTCAGCTTGCTGAGCGTGAACCCAAAATCCATTCCCATAAAAATTTTGAATTAAATTTTATTGTTTGTGGATCAGGAAGAAGGATTGTTGGAAATAATATTTCAAGTTTTGAGGGAAATGACCTGGTTCTCCTTGGACCAGAGGTTCCACACAGCTGGGAAATTCTCCGGAGTAAGAAAGACAATCCTCCAACCTGTATAACTACCCATTTTTATGAAAATATTATAGGTTCTGATTTTTTCAATATCCCAGAGCTGAAGGATGTTGAAACATTGCTGAAGCAAGCGAATAGAGGAATTGCTTTTAATGGAAGGAAGGCAAAGAAAATTAAAATCAATCTTGAGAGGCTTGTTCAATCTAATGGTTTAGCCAGTTATATTGAATTATTAGAAGTTTTTAATCTTCTGCTCCAAATTGAGGATAAGGAATACCTTTCAGACACCACCACCTATTCTTCTACTTTTACAAAAGATTTGAGCCAGATAAATAAAGTATATGAATACGTTTTCTTAAATATTGAAGAGGGAATAAAATTGGAGGAAGCAGCGAAGCTTCTCCATATGGCACCCGGATCATTTTGTAGGTATTTTAAGAAAAAGACCAATTCTACTTTTATGCAATATGTAAAAAGAGTGAGAATAGGCCTGGCTGCAAAAATGTTGACTGAAACCGATAAATCTATCACCCAGATTTGTTATGAAAGTGGATACAATAACCTTGCCAATTTTAATCATTATTTTAAAGCCATAATGAAAAAAACGCCAACTGACTACCGAAAAATTTACAGGTAGTATTCCAACCTTTTATACACTATTTTTTACTTTTCTGCCATCAATGAAATTTCCTGTAATTGGATATTAAACTTGAGTGGGTATAAAATTTATTACTTTTGTCGTCAGATATTAATAATTAAAACTCATTTGAAATGAATTCTCGCCAAATTTTTAAGTTCACCTTATTGTTGTTCTCTATTCTGGTTTTTACAACCTGTACAACAAAAAACACTCCCCCAACAACCACCAAAATTATTGGACCCTATTTGCAAAAAATGTCTCATGAGGAGGTGACCATCTGCTGGTCAACTTATGAGGGAAAAACTTTGATAATGGATGACGATAGTGTCCTTCAGGAAGTGAGTCAGTATCGTCAGCACAAGTCCATTGTTACACATCTCGAGCCCAATACAAGCTATAATTATGATGTGCTAAAAGATGGAACTGACCTGGGAAAAGGAACCTTCACTACATTTCCTGAAGAGGTAGAGCCATTTCATTTTGCGGTTCTGGGTGACACACGTACACGACATGATTTTCATCAGCGGATTGTAAATAAGATTATTGATGAAAAGCCTTTGTTTGTTGTAAACACCGGTGACCTGGTAAGCCGTGGAAATCATATGAACGATTGGGAGCACTTCTTTAGAATCAATGATAAATTAACTCGGGATGTCCCTTATTATACAGTTTTGGGGAATCATGAGCAGGATTCAGATAATTATTATAATTTCTTTTCCTTGCCGGGAAATGAGAGTTATTATTTCTTTTCAGTTGCTGATGCATTATTTGTTGTACTGGATATGGAAGGTCCGGATTATGATGCACCGGCTTTCCTGGAGGGTGAGAAGGAAGATGCCTTCTGGCAAAATATTAGCAAAAAATACTTTGAGAAGGAAAAGGAATGGTTGGAAAATATATTGACTTTAAACAATGATGCAGGATATATATTTGTATTTTTTCATCCCACCTATTATAGCATAAAATCAAGTCGTGTTGAGGATGCAGAGCTTAGAAGGCAATTTTGGGGCGATATTTTTGAACGTCATAATGTAACTGCAGTAATGAATGGACACGATCATTATTATCATCACGCTATAAATGATGGAACTCATTACATAGTCACAGCTGGAGGAGGTGCCCCATTGTATGATACAGATGCTATTCAACCAGAAACAGTAAAATATAAAAAGATAGAACACTTTATGCGAGTTGATGTTGGATTAGAAAACACTACAATGAAAGCTATTGATATCAATGGGGAGCTAATAGATGAAATTTTGGTGGAAAGAAGAAAATAACAAATTGTCCCATGGAAAAACCTTGATTTCCCAGGATTAAATTTCTTACTATAAATTAGATTTATTATGAATTTCAAATCAGTGTCATCGACATTTATTTTAACATTAATTATAACTATGTCTTGTATAGAGAAACCTTCCATCAAAATAATTGCCCATAGAGGAGGATCCAATCTGGCTCCAGAAAATACCATGGCTGCTTTTAAGAATGCACTTGAGCTAGGTGTGGATATGATTGAAATCGATATAGAACAAACCCTCGATTCAGTGGTTGTAGTGATTCATGACACCAAAGTAAACCGGACTACAAATGGAAAAGGATTGGTCGATAGTTTACCATATGATTATATAAAGAAACTTGATGCCGGGAGCTGGTTTGATGACCAATTTAAAGATGAAAAAATCTCAACTCTGGATGAAGTATTAATTGCTGTGAATGGCAAAGCCACAGTATTGATTGAGATTAAGTCAGGAGATGAGCGCTATCCGGGTATTGAGAAAAGAACTGTAGAAGCAATCCAGAAGTTTAAGGCCCACAAATGGACCATTGTCCAATCTTTTAACAAAAAAACAGTAGAGCGTGTAAAAAAGCTCGATAAGAAAATTGAAACCTACTATTTATTGGGGAGAAATTTCAAAGAGTATTATCACAATTTACAAGGACAACAGGAACCGAACCAGTCAACCAATTTCCTTTATGATGGCATTGCAGTTCATTATAGCATGTTGGATGGGGCATCTGTTGATAGTATTAAACAAATGGGGCTTGGTGTATTTACATGGACTGTAGATGAAGAGGAGGATATGATGAAAATGATAGATGCAGGAGTTGATGGGATTATTACCGATTCCCCTGATAAATTGATCAAAATTATTGCTTCAACAAAGGCCAAATGAAATCATACCTGAAGGTTCAAATCTTTTTTTTCCTGGTTCTATCTAGTTCATACCTTAATGCCCAGTCTGGTATAGTTATGCCATCCGGAGGTATTTGTGCTCATAGAGGATCCAAGGATACACATCCTGAAAATACTATTTCAGCCTTCAAGGAGGCGATACGGCTGGGAGTGCAAATGATCGAGTTAGATGTTCAATTGACAAAAGATGGCCATTTAGTGATTTTGCATGATAAAACAATTGACAGGACAACTGACGGAAAAGGGAAAATCAATGATTTAACGATTGAGCAGGTGAGAAAACTTGATGCAGGCAGTTGGAAATCGGTTGAATTTATAGGGGAAAGAATACCTACTTTGGAAGAAGCACTGGCTGTAATTCCCGAAAATGTTTGGATAAATGTTCACCTAAAAGGTGACGCTGAAATGGGTACCAAAGTTGCCCAAATATTGGTTGAGCAAATGAGAACCCATCAAGCCTTTCTTGCATGTGGAAAGGAGGCCGCAGTGGGTGCCAAAAATGTTAGCTCTGACATATTAATCTGCAATATGGATCGCCAGGATAGCATGGATGAATATGTTAATCTAACCTTAGAACTGGAAACCGACTTTATTCAACTATACAAAACAGAAGTAAATCCAAAAATCAAAGCGTACACTTCTAAATTGAGGCAAAACAATATTAAGGTAAATTACTGCTGTACTGATTCACCAGAGGAGCTTACTAAACTAATTGAATATGGGGTGGATTTTGTTTTAGTTGATGAAGTAGCTAGGATGATGACTGTGGCAGATTCATTAGGCCTTATACCACCCAGGCACTAAAAAATCAGTTTATTATAGCTGAATAAATTGCTTCCAATACCGAAGAACGAATATTCAATCGACTGATTTTATTGTTTTCCCGTGTTTGGTAGACTCGATTAGAGAAAAATACATAAACGATATTTTCAACTGGATCAACCCAGGCAAATGTCCCTGTAAAACCAGAATGGCCAAAACTTGCCGGGCTGGCACTTTTTGCAGGATAGGCATCAGACTCAGAAAGTTCATTGTTATTAAGTAAAGGTTTGTCAAATCCCAGCCCACGACGGTTCTCATTTTCTGGATATTGATATTTGGTGAATTCCTGCATGGTAGATTTAGGAATAATCTCTTCACCTCCAAAATATCCCATTTGAAGATACATTTGCATCAGCTTTGCGAGGTCATTGGCCGTTCCAAAAAGTCCGGCATTACCCGAAACCCCACCCATCATGGCAGCTCCTTCATCGTGAACGTAGCCATGAATTTGCTTTTTTCTGAAAAAGGTGTCATTTTCGGTTGGAATAATACGTTCCATCGGATAGTGCAAATAGGGATTAAATCCCAGTGTATAAGCACCAATGGGTTCGTATACATTTTCCCTCACATAGGTCTCAAAATCTGTTCCCGTTAAATTTTCAATAATTTGAGGATATAGATAAAAACTCAGGCCAGAGTATAAATACTTTTTTTCATCTGACACTGGAGATTTTTTAATGGCCTTATACATTTTTTTGCGGTAATTCTTATGTAAGTAGAAATCAATATCTACCGGAACATTGTATTTTATTGTTGAGTCTTTCTTAAAAGTGCGAGATTTAAATTTGCCATTTTTTTTAACTGTATTTCTCCAATATGGAATCCAGGATATCATACCAGACTGGTGAGCCAGGATTTCTCTTACAGTAAGCTCTTCTTTATCAGGATAATTGAAATCAGGCCAATAAGTGCTAAATGTCTCATCCAAATTAAACTTACCAGCACCGTTTAACTGCATCAGGGCAGGTAAAGGCCCGGTAACCTTTGTAACTGAGGCAAAATCAAATAAATCATCTTTGCTAACAGGATTTCTTTTTTCATATGTATGATATCCATATGTCTTATGAAACACAATAGCCCCATTCCTGGCTACCAAAACTTCACATCCGGGAAATGCTTCGACTTCAATACTTTTTAAGGCAATGGAATCAATTTTTTTTTTCAGAATAGCTGAGCTAAGCCCCTGTTCTTCAGGTAAAGTATATTTTAAGCGAGAAATGGGAGAAGTGACAATACCGCTTCCAAGGCCGAACATATCATTCACTTTTACTGGCAATGTGCCTGTTGAACCTATACCTCCAAAGATTAATTGTGCTGCCTGGTCCTGTACAGTTCTGTTGCTTTGGTAGGCCAGGATAAGACCATCTGCCTTCTCAATGTCTGGCAATTTATCCAGTGCAAAGGGATTCCCAAATATTGTAATTATTGTATTGTTCTGAGCAATCAATAGCTGCAATGTTTCCTGCAGTTGCCTTGTTACTCCGAAATTTTTACCAGGCCGTTGATCAAGGCCAAAAACTCCGGTAATTACTAGATCATATGATTTTAGTTTCTTCAGTATCGCTTCTGAATTTTGATTCTCAGGATCCAGATAGTAGTTATCCATCTTTGTGTATTTGCCCAAAACATTCTGAAAGGTGGTTGACTTACCCGAACCTAAAGCCAAACTTGCTATACGGGTTTCCACCAGTTTTTTGATAGGAAGAACCGAGTTTTTATTAATGATTGTGGTTAAAGCAGCTCTGAATAATTTCTGGTTAAGTACTTTGGCATCCGGGGAATTTAAATCTTTATAAATATTATCAATTTCAATTGGTAATACTTGATTCAACCCAGACCAATATTTTGCTGCAAGAACTTTCCTACATCTATTTTGAATTTCTTCCCATGAAATGTCTCCTTCATCTGCTGCTTTTTTTATCTCTGAAATGGCTTTTGAAACAGATTGTGAAAATTCAAAAACATCATTTCCTGCTTTAAAAGCCTTTAACTCCAGCGCTCCGGGGGGGTAATGATCACTTACCCCTTTCATATTTAAGGCATCTGTAAAAATCAATCCCTTAAATCCCAGTTCTCTTTGTAGCAGATCTGTAACTATTGGTTTAGATAAAGAAGCAATAGAATTGGAAGCAGAGTCTAAAGCGGGAACATTTAAATGAGCGGTCATTACTCCACCAACACCTGCTTCAATGATTTTCTTGAATGGGTATAGCTCAATTTCTTCCAGCCTATCCCGACTATGCTGAATAATTGGCAAAGATTGATGGGAGTCAGTATCGGTGTCGCCATGGCCAGGGAAATGCTTGGCTGTGGCAATAACTCCAGCATCTTGCAGGCCTTTCATATAGCTTATTGCTTTGCTTGCTACCTTCTCCCTATCCATACCAAAAGAACGGTAATTAATAACTGGATTAGATGGATTAATATTAACATCAACAACTGGGGCAAAGTTTATATGAACCCCCAATCGTTTAAATTCTCTTCCAATTTCTTGCCCCATTTCATAAATTAATGAATTATCCTGAATAGCACCCAGAGTCATCTGGAAGGGGAAATTAATCGTGTTTTTGAGACGAAAACCAAGACCCCACTCTCCGTCCATAGCAATTAATAATGGAACTTTTGAAACTGACTGATAGTAGTTAGTTAACCTGGCTTGCTGATTGGGAGTGCCTTTAGAAAATACCAAACCGCCAATTTTATATTTTCTTACGAGGTCGGCTATGGCAACCTCATGAGCAACATCCTGATCCGAATAGGCTTCAACAAAAATAAGCTGGGCAATCTGTTCTTCCGGGCTCAAAGTATATAATACCGAATCAACCCATGGATGATGTGTATCAAATAATTGGCTTTCAAATGGCAATGGATCCTGAGAATATCCTTTACTCAATCCAATAATAAATAGGAAAACAAATAATTGAAGCAGAACATTTTTTTGTTTCACAAGAAAAATAGTTATTGTAATGTTGTTAATATTAGTCTAATCTTTATGCATAACATGCAGGACTTTCCTGACGGTACCATGAAGCAAAAGTAGTCTTTTGGCCTCTTGCGGTTCCAAACCTGTTTCTTCAATAATCATCCTTGTGCCGCGTTCAATAAGTTTTTTATTGGTTAATTGCATATCAACCATTTTGTTGCCTTTTACTTTGCCCAGTTGGATCATAGTACTGGTAGTGATCATATTGAGTATTAACTTTTGAGCAGTACCAGACTTCATCCGGGTGCTACCTGTAACAAACTCAGGCCCAACTACAGCTTCTATTGGAACTTCTACAGTATTTGCCAATTCAGTATCGCGGTTGCATGTAATACAACCAGTGAATAAACCATTTTCTCTGGCCATTTTTACTCCTCCAATGACATATGGAGTGCGTCCTGAGGCAGCAATTCCAACTACTGTGTCCATGGAAGTGGGTTTGAAACTCTCCATGTCTTTCCAGGCTTGGTCAAAATCATCTTCTGCCGATTCGACCGCTTTCCTTATGGCTGAGTCACCTCCGGCAATGAGCCCTATCACAAGGTCATATGGAGCCCCAAAAGTGGGAGGAATTTCTGAAGCATCAAGTATACCAAGTCTTCCACTGGTTCCTGCACCCAGGTAGAAAAGTCTTCCCCCCTTACTCATCCTTTCGACTATATTCACTACCAGTTTCTCAATGACCGGTATAATCTTCTTAACCGTTTTAGCAACAGACCGGTCTTCTTTATTAATATTTTTGAGAAGATCCTTTACTGACATCTTTTCAAGGTCATTGTAATTGGAGGGTCTTTCTGTAACTGGATTTTTGGCCATCTTAAATTTGGGCTTAATAATTTATTCATCAAAAGTAACAAATTTAGTAGTCCACCTGAAATATTTGATGCGCATCTTTTTGATACTAGAAATTGTTTTAGAACTTTGTACAATAATAAATCTCTATCTTTAACCTTCAATTAAAATCAGTCCTAAAATTATGAAAGTTCCGCAACGCCTGGTAGCCCTTGATGTTTTCAGAGGTATGACAATTATGTTAATGATTGTTGTTAATACCCCCGGAACATGGGCTCATGTTTATGCTCCTCTGCGTCACTCAGAATGGAATGGCTGCACTCCAACAGACCTTGTTTTTCCTTTCTTTATGTTCATTGTAGGGGTGGCTATGTGGTTTTCTTTCCGGAGATTTGATCATGAAATGAATTCCTCAGCACTTTTTAAAATATTAAAGCGAACGGCCATAATTTTCTTGATTGGATTAACCATGAGCGCTATTCCTAAATTTGATTTTGCTCATTTGAGAATTTTTGGAGTATTGCAGAGGATAGCCCTTGCATACGGTTTAGCAGCGATTTTTATCTTATTGCTGAAGCCAACGGGCAGATGGATTTTTGCATTCACTATACTCATAGGGTACTGGGTTCTTATGTGGGCCTTTGGAGGAAATGATCCTTATAGTCTTGAAGGCAACCTGGCAAGGAAGATTGACCTGGCTATTCTGGGAGCAGATCATATGTATAAGGGTTTTGGAATTCCATTTGATCCCGAGGGATTGTTTAGTACTCTTCCAGCTATGATTAGTGTTATTTTTGGGTATATGACAGGAGGTATGATTGGCACCCAGGATAATAAAAAGGATGTAACTATAAAATTGTTACTCTGGGGAGCATTCAGTGTCGTAATTGCATTGGTTTGGAATATATTTTTCCCAATCAACAAACCGCTATGGACAAGTACTTATGTACTTTACACGGTTGGCCTGGGAATGATCTCGCTATCGGTTCTAATTTGGATAATTGACATAAAAGGATGGAAAAAATGGACACATCCATTTCTTGTTTATGGAATGAATCCACTGATACTTTATGTCTTATCTATTCTATGGGTGAAAACCCTTTTTGTAATACAAATTTCCACTGATGGAGAAACCTTGAATGGATATGCCTGGTTGTATCAAAAAGTATTTGTTCCCATAGGTGGACCGGGGAACTTCGGATCATTTTTATTTGCCGCATTTCATGGTGTACTATTTTGGCTGATAGGCTATATTATGTATAAAAAGAAAATTTTCGTTAAAATATAAACTAGATTCTAACCCTAAAATCAATTGGATTGAAAACAGATAAAAAGCAACTTTTAATTGCACTTTTTGAAAAATGGGCGGATGAGAAGGCAATTCGATTTCAAGCTCTGCCTCCCTCAGGTTCAAACAGGGAGTATTACAGGATAGAGGGTTCCAGTAAAGGTGCCATAGGAGTTTTTAATCCGGATTTAATGGAAAATCGGGCATTTCTTGAGTTTTCAAAAGCTTTTGCTAAAAATGAACTACCTGTCCCGGAGATATTAGCGGAGGATTCAAACGAAGAAATCTACCTTATTGAGGACCTGGGTGATACTACCTTGTATGCTTACCTAAGCCAAATACGCTCCCAGCTTGGTTTCAATGATGAGCTTAAAAGTATTTATAAAGAGGTAGTGGCGAATCTTATTGATTTTCAGGTGGATGGTGGAAATTCAGTCGATTATTCATATTGTTATCCCCGCGCCAGTTTCGATAAACAATCGATGATGTGGGATTTGCATTATTTTAAGTATTACTTTCTGAAACTGGCTGGAATTCCATTTGATGAACAAAGCCTGGAAGATGACTTTCAAACATTTACCGATTACCTTTTAGAGGCAGACAGAGATTTTTTCCTGTACCGCGATTTTCAATCAAGAAATGTAATGCTTCGCAATGGTAAACAGTATTTTATCGATTACCAGGGAGGAAGAAAAGGTGCGTTGCAATACGATCTGGCTTCACTTCTTTATGATGCTAAAGCAGATCTTCCGGACGAATTCAGAGATGAACTTTTGACCCATTATCTGAATATTCTTAGCGGCAAAATTGACATAGATAAGAAGAAATTTAAAGAGTATTTCTATGGCTATGTGCTGGTAAGGATTATGCAAGCCTTGGGGGCCTATGGCTTCCGTGGGTTTTATGAAAGGAAAGAGCATTTTCTCCTGAGTATTCCATATGCCATTGAAAACCTAAAGAAATTGCTGGAAAAGGAACTTCCGATTCAAATTCCAGCACTAAGGGAGGCCTTATACCAACTCACCCAATCGCAGAAACTGAAGGAGATCTCGCAGCAGAAAAACCTGCTCCGGGTTCAGGTAAATAGCTTTTCCTATAAAAGGGGAATTCCTGTTGACGAATCAGGCCATGGAGGTGGTTTTGTTTTTGACTGCCGTGCCATTCATAATCCAGGTAGATTTGAAGAGTATAAGAATCTGACCGGGAAAGACATGGCCGTAATAAAATTCTTAGAGGACCGGGAGGATATGAATGATTTCCTGAATCATACCATTTCTCTGGTTGACAACGCAGTTGAAAACTACCAGGATCGGAAATTCACCCACTTAATGGTAAGTTTTGGCTGCACCGGTGGGAGGCATAGATCGGTTTATTCTGCGGAGAAAATGGCCGACCACCTTCGATCAAAATTCGATGTAGAGGTGGAAGTCAAGCATAGGGAGCAGGAGTTTCTCTAGTCCATAATTATCCAGGGGTTTTAATTTTTCTCGACCTATCCTCTTCTTGCTTCGTAAGAAGCGTCTTTCATATATTTATCTGCATTACTTTTTAGAGGTTTTCTTTAAAGATTTATCCCCAATAGAATCTTTTATCCTTCAATGTTACATCTGTCTTAACAATTGGGATATACCTGTTAGATTTTCACCTCAGGTCCATAGTATCTTTGAATAGACAATAAATAATTTGTCAATCAGAGAAGTTAAATTATGGAAGTAAGTATGATCTTATTATTACAGGGAGAAAGTACATTTTTTGGAATAAATCTTTATCCGGGCACATTTTTTAACCTGGCCCTCCGATTTCTATTCAGTACTTTCGTAATTTTTATGCTTATCCGGTATTTGTATTACCCCATTGCCAGGAGGAAAGACTACTTCTTTGCCTATATGCTGGTTGGCTCCATAGTTTTTATGTTATCCTTTACATTATTGCGTGTTCCAGAGCTTGGAATTGGTGTGGCCCTGGGTCTATTTGCCTTGTTTGGGATATTAAGGTTCCGGACGATTGGAATTCCCATTAAGGAAATGACCTACCTGTTTCTTGTCATTGGTATCTCGGTGATCAATGCAATGGCAGGAAGTGAAACAAGCCTGGCTGAGCTTCTTTTTATAAATATAGTTTTCCTGATTATGACCTGGGTGGGCGAAAGATCATGGCTATTAAGGATTGAAAGTACCAGGACGATCATTTACCAGGATTTGGAGCTTATCAAACCTGAGAATCGCATCCGGTTGCAGGCAGACCTCGAGGATAAGACAGGATTGAAGATCAAACGAATTCAGGTTGGAAGGATTGACCTCGTAAAAAAATGTGCCCGGATAAAGATTTATTACCGCTTAGATGAAAACGCTGGTTTTTATGAAGATGAAGAATTGGATAAGGAATTTGAATAAAATGATACATATGAATCATAATATGTAACATAAGTGCTAGAATTTATACTGTTCCTGTTTGTACCTTTATACTAATTGTAAGGTGCATTAACAGGCAAACATTTAAAAAGTAGATGATCACTTTTGAAAAAGGATTGAGTTATGTTAAATGCCCGGGAAGTTATCGGAAAAAGAAAACCTAAATTTCTTAGGGAAAAAATGGTGTTGAGTGATGTGGATGCAAAAGAGGTAAAAAGAATTAGTCTTATGGACATGCAGGGAAGAAAGAAGAATGTTTTAAGTTCCTTTTCAGAAAGAAAGCTCATAATTGAGCTGGATAATCTATCAAGAGGGATGTATTGTGTTATTATCGATGGAGGTAAAAAACTTTCGCGCCTCATCGTCCTTTAGGAATAGGGGATAGGAAAGATAGGCTATGGTTTTTCGATTTGGAGTTACAGAAAAATTTGATTTTTA
>RCNC010000089.1_pt1 | contig 46127 bp, 37 predicted proteins | sample 2041301 | NCBI WGS metagenome assembly RCNC01 (sample SAMN09708231, study PRJNA481090) | Marine sediment metagenome, whole genome shotgun sequencing project. | biome: marine sediment; feature: ocean; material: sediment; isolation source: Sewage treatment plant 13A marine sediment (STP13A) ...
TCTACTTTTTTAGTTACAATTCAACCAACTCAGACTTCGTTACATGGTTTTCGACATTTCTAATTCCGGTTACCATGATCACTACATACTTTGTAGTGTATTACCTCATTCCAAGATATCTGCTTGAAAAAAAATATGGGCTTTTTATTCTATACAGTGTTTATACAGTTATTCTCTCTACCTGGCTCATACTCATGACAATATTCGCCAGTCTTGTTTTTTTATCTAATTTGAATGTGGCTAAAATGCCTCCAATGAGCAGGAATTACGTCTTTGTTCTAATATTGGTCTATCTCATAGTACTAGTTGTGAGTTTTGTAAATCTTTTGAATCATAATTTTAAAACCGAATCAAAAAATAAAGAACTGGAAAACAAAATACTTGAAACTCAGTTACAGCTTAAAGATCAGGAACTGCAATACCTTAGAAAACAAATTCACCCTCATTTTTTATTCAATACTTTGAATACGATTTATGGTTTTGCCCTAAAGCAATCCATTAAAACGCCCGATATCATTCTAAAACTTTCCAATTTACTTGATTATATTCTTTATCAGGTTAATAAGCCTAAAGTGAGTCTGGAAGAAGAAATTATGCACCTCAAAGAGTATATCGACCTTGAACGGATCAGATTTCAGGATACTTTAAAGGTATCTTTTTTGACAGAAAATACTGATCACCACAAGATGATACCTCCTATGCTGCTGATTCCATTTGTAGAAAATGCCTTTAAACATGGAAACTTAATAGATGGGTATTTACAAGTCCATTTAAAAATAGCACTCGAAAACAATGTCCTGCATTTTGAAATAAAAAATACTGTCAAACAGGAAAATAAAGCCAATGAAAAAACCGGTATCGGTCTTCAAAACATTAAAAAAAGATTAGATCTAATTTATCCCGACAGCTATAGCCTTAAAGTAAAAACTAATGAAGATTGGTTTTTGGTAGATCTATTAATTGAAAATATAAATAACATCTGAGATGAATAACCGTATAAACTGTATCATCGTTGATGACGAACCTATAGCTCGTGAAATTTTAGAAAATCATCTGACAAGAATCGATACAATAGACGTTGTGGGTTCTTGCAAAAATGCCATAGAAGCCTTTAATATACTCAATTCACATGCTGTTGATCTGATTTTTCTTGACATCAATATGCCCGAAATATCGGGCTTGTCTTTTGCTAAATCTATTAATAAAAAGATCAAAATAATCTTTACAACCGCATACCGTGATTATGCTGTGGATGGATTTGATCTTAAAGCCGTCGATTATTTGCTCAAGCCCATTTCATTCGAAAGGCTGATTCAGTCCATCAACAAATACAAAAATGAAAATCATCTTGATCATCAGGAAGATGACAGGGATATTTTATATGAAAAATCAGATTTCTTTTTTGTAAGATCCGAAAGAAAAATGATCAAAATTAATTATAATGACCTTGACTATATTGAAAGCTTATCTGATTACATCAAAATTCATTCAAAAAACAAAGTGATCATCACCCGTGAAACCATTTCCAGTATTGAGGCGAAACTGCCTAAACATGATTTTATGAGGGTTCATAGATCCTATATAGTTTCTATTAAAAAGATTGAATCGTTTACTCCTGAATTTATTGAAATTGAAAATAAGGCCATCCCAATAAGTCGCAGCTATAAGAATGATGTCAAACTAAGATTAGATACTATTTAGTTAAAAAAATTATCTTTGCTGAAACATCCCGAATTTTGATAGAAACAAACTTTATTTTTAACAATAGTGATACGCCATACACACAGAATGGAAGCGTGTCTTGGAGGAGCCCAAGCAATATTGCATTGGTAAAATACTGGGGCAAAACTGAGCCTCAGATCCCTAAAAACCCCTCTATCAGCTTTACCTTATCAAATTGCCACACATCCACAACCATCAACTATTCACCAAAATTAACACCATCCGAATCATTCGATTTTAAGGTGTTTTTTGAAGGAGAAGAAAAATCCGACTTTAGGCCCAAAATCGAAGATTTTTTTGCTAGAATTGCTTCCTATGTTCCTTTTATCTACGATTTTAGTTTCGAAATTCATACGCAAAACTCTTTCCCACATAGCAGCGGTATTGCCTCAAGTGCAAGTGGATTGAGTGCGCTTGCTCTGTGTTTGATGAGTCTTCAGAAAATTATCGATCCGCAAATCACGGAAGATACGTTCAAACAAAAAGCTTCGTTTCTGGCAAGATTAGGCTCCGGTAGTGCTGCAAGAAGTATAGAAGGCCCTTTGGTTGTTTGGGGGAAACATCCTCAAATACACGGAAGCAGTGACAAATTTGGGATAAAATATCCCGGTGACATCCATAAAGTCTTTACAACTTTTCACGATACCATACTCCTTGTTGATAAGGGAGTAAAACAGGTATCCTCTACTATTGGACATAATCTTATGCTTATACATCCATTTGCTGAGGCTAGATTTACACAGGCCCAAGACAATATGAGCAGGATGATCCCAATTCTTAAAAATGGTGATCTTAATGCCTTTATTGACATTGTTGAAAAAGAAGCCTTATCTCTTCACGCCATGATGATGACATCAAGTCCTTATTTCATATTGATGAAGCCAAATACTTTGGAAATCATTGAAAGGATCTGGGCTTTTAGAAAGTCTTCCGGCAGTCATATTTGCTTTACACTCGACGCAGGAGCCAACGTGCATGTCCTTTTTCCCGAAAAAGACAAAGAGATTGTTAACACCTTTATTTCTAATGAATTGATTGGGTTTTGTGAAAATAATCAGTACATTTATGACAAGGCAGGAATGGGTGCCAGAGTCATGTAAACTGAATACTAGGCCTTCTCTTTGGTTAAGACTAGAGTTTTAGGTCGAGTAAGCAAAATAATCATATTTCATGCAGCTTTAGGCTTGCGATGGAATAATTTGTGTTCAACTAAAACAATATGCATCATGAGAACCCAAATTCTTTTAAGTATTTCCTTTATTTTCATTTGTACAGCAAGCTCCTTTTCGCAAAAAGATACTATTTGGTACGATCAATATTGGAAGGAAACCAGTAAAAAAGACGCATCTTTTTACAGATCTGAGACGAAAAAGCAAGATGATGGTTATTGGGTTGTAGACAATTATATGAATGGAGCCAAACAAATGGAAGGTGTTTCTTTGGATCCTGTAAAAGAGATATATCAGGGCGAAGTAACCTGGTATTTTCAAAATGGCACAAAATTTCAGATCGTTCATTATAAAGATGGTATTTTAAATGGCCATCGTAAGGTGTATTTCGAAAACGGAAAAGTCAATTCAGAAGGCGAATACAAGGAAGGAAAGAAACACGGAAAATGGAAGGAATTCTACGAAAATGGTACCCTAAAAGAAAGCGGATTTTTTGATAATCGACAAAAGGATGCTAAGTGGAAAACGTATTATTCGAATGGTAAAATTCACCAGGAAGGAAAATATGAATTGGGAAAAAAAGTGGGTGTCTGGAAAACGCATTATTATGATGGCACATAATAAAACAACTAATTATTATCATTAGATTCATAAGTTTTCTCGAATTTATTCGTTTATATGACTGACATATAGGTCTGAAAACCAATTTTCTATTATATTTGTAACGAATTTATTAAATGGACTCAATGAACGGCCCACTTTTTTACGCTAAAATCCTGTTATTTGGAGAATACGGCATTATAGAAGATTCCAAGGGTTTGGCGATCCCATATAATTCTTATCAGGGTGCCTTGATTATATCAGATGACACCTCTGAAAAGGCAAAAGATTCAAACCGGAAATTAAAAGCATTCTATCAGTATCTCAACACTTTGAACGACCCTGACATCCAGTTAAGATTAGATGATCTTAAGGTTGATATTGAGAATAATATACATTTTGATTCCACTATCCCTCAAGGGTATGGGGTTGGAAGCTCAGGAGCATTGGTTGCAGCGATCTACGATAAATATGCTGATAACAAAATCACTGTTCTTGAAAACCTAACAAGAGATAAATTGCTAAAACTTAAAGTTACCTTTTCAAAAATGGAATCGTTTTTCCATGGAAAGAGCTCAGGTTTAGATCCTTTAAATTCCTATTTAAGTCTGCCAATTCTCATCAATTCTAAAGAGAATCTTGAAGCGACTGGTATCCCATCTCAAAAGGAAGGGAAAGGTGCGGTATTTCTTCTGGATTCTGAAATGATCGGTGAAACCCAGCCTATGGTTAACATTTTTATGAACAAGATGAAAAATGAAGGATTTAGGAAAATGATTGATCGTGATTTTGCCAGATATACAGATAATTGTATTGATGACTTTTTACATGGTAACGTAAAATCTTTATTTGGGAACGTAAAAAAGTTATCCAAAGTAGTGTTGAAACATTTCAAGCCCATGATCCCGGATTCGTTTCACCAATTATGGCAAAATGGAATTGAAAGCAATGACTACTATTTAAAACTTTGTGGCTCAGGAGGTGGGGGTTATATTTTAGGTTTCACAAAAGATTATGAGAAAACCAAAAAATTGTTACAAGACTATAAATTAGAACTAGTATATAGGTTTTAATCATCCTTACCTTATGGATGCTACTAAAAAAGGGCTTAAAAAAAAGCCTAAGACTCGAAAAAAATATTCACTGTTCTTCAAGTTCCTAAGCTTACTTTCTGTTGTAAGAGGATACAATATTGCCATCATCGTTTTGGCACAGTATTTAGCGGCTATTTTTATTTTTTCTCCAGATCTTCCTTTACGCGATATCATCTTTAACCTTGATCTTTACTTTTTAGTACTGGCAACGATTTGTGTTATTGCTGCAGGATATATTATCAATAATTTTTATGACAGTAGAAAAGATAAGATCAATAAACCAATAAAATCCAAGATCGATAGTATTGTTAGTCAGAAAATCAAATTGAAGATCTATTTCTTTCTCAATTTTATAGGGGTGGTATTTGGCTTTTTAGTATCATGGCGTGCTGCTCTGTTTTTTGCGACATATGTGTTTCTGATTTGGCTCTATTCTCACAAACTTAAAAAATATCCGCTTACCGGATTGTTTTCAGCCTCCATCTTATCGATTCTTCCTTTTTTCGCAATTTTTATTTATTACAAAAATTTCTCAAATATCATCTTTACGCATGCCGCTTTTCTCTTTTTTGTCTTAATGATCAGAGAATTATTAAAAGATTTGGAGAATATCAAAGGAGACATCGTTCAGGATTATAAAACAATTCCGGTAACCTACGGAGATCATTTTACCAAAATTCTCGTCACGCTACTGATATTATTGACTATGAATCCAGTCTATTTTTTATGGGAATATCCCGAAATTGGGATGATGAAATATTATTTCTATTTTGTAGGAATTGTATTTTTGTTCGTCCTTGTTTATTTGTGGAAAGCGAAAACGAAAAGAGACTATCTCATTCTTCACAACACCATTAAACTGATCATATTTATCGGGGTCCTGAGCTTAATGCTTATTGATACTTCTGTGATTATTCAAAGAATCATTAAAGTATAAATTTTAGTTTTTTGATTTGAGCAATACTTCTTTAAATTCAATGCTTTTGGCCAGAAAGTTCTTGTAAGCAAAATTGCGTTGCTGTACCATTGAATAATACCCCACAAAAGAATTTGAAAATTCAATGGTTGTAAATGAATTATCATCGACAAAATGGCCTGATAAAACGTCGAATTTCATGAAGACAAAAGGCATCACAAAACTATTGAAATACCGGTAAAAATAATCGTCCACAAAGCGAACGCCTTTTAATGCAATTTGATAATCTACGATCTGCCCTTTCAATTCGAAATCCTGAATGATATTCAGGTTTCCGCTGTTGGTAATATCTTCATAGGTCCCTTCATACGGTTCCATCTTATTTATGCTAACAATCTTTTTTACCATGGCCTCTGCTGAATCAAGTGTAAGGGTCTTGTTTTGAATCGCCATTACATTTTGCCTGGCCTGCTTTAACCATATGCTATCCAAAGCGCACAATTCTTCCAATTGATCAATATTGTCATTGACATCCTTTATAAAACTTGATATATATTTCTGCTCCATTTTCATTTCCTGTTGTCGCTCTCTCCAGCTATTTAGTAAAAACCCGGAGGTAACCCCCAAAAACACAACCAGCAATTCAAGTCCTAGTTTGCCCCAGTTATATTTTTTCAAATCCCATTTAGCAATGTTTAAATTCTTCATAGTGAGCGTTTCCTGAAATATTTTCTAAAAATAGTACTTTTACTATAATACAGCTAATCTCAGATTATCAACTACTTATTGAAATGATTTCGTACTTTTGCAAAAATTTTATAAATGACCGCAAAAAACAACTCGTCGAGAGGACGACAGGAGCGAGGCGCCACTAGCAATGCTAAAGGCAAGGAATCAAATTCATCATCTTCAGGATCTTCAGGATCTTCAGGATCTTTTAAGGGAAAATCAACAGGCAAGAACTTCAGACCCCATCCGGAAAAAGTCAAATCTTTCAAAAAAGGGCCAACCAAACTAAAAAAAACCGCTGAATCGGATGAAATCAGGCTGAATAAATATATAGCCAATTCAGGGATTTGTTCGCGAAGAGAGGCAGACACTTATATAAGTGCAGGAAGTGCCACCGTTAATGGAAAGATCATTACCGAAATGGGCTATAAAGTGAAACCTGCCGATGAGGTTCGGTTTGATGATGTCTTGATCTCTCCTGAGGCCAAACGATATGTTTTACTCAACAAGCCCAAGAATTATATCACTACCATGGATGATGAAAAAAGCAGGAAAACTGTAATGGAATTGATCCATAGGTCTACCAAGGAAAGAATTTATCCCGTTGGAAGGCTCGACAGACAAACCACAGGGCTCTTACTCTTTACCAACGATGGTGAAATGGCCAAGAAGCTGACACATCCAAAGCATCAGGTAAAAAAACTATATCATGTTACGCTTGACAAGAAATTGTCAATGGACGATCTAAAAAAGATCTCTGAAAACTTCGTCCTTGAAGGTAAAATGGTGTTTGTTGACAAAGTCTCTTATATAGAAAATAAACCCAAATTCGAGGTGGGTATTGAGATACATTCAGGTCGAAATAGAATTGTAAGGAGAATATTCGAACATTTTGGTTACAACGTGATAAAACTTGACCGTGTTATTTTTGCCGGACTTACCAAAAGAAATCTTGGCAGAGGAGTATGGCGTCACCTAACCGAACAGGAAGTCAATAATTTAAAAATGATTTGATCAAAAATCTATGGATTTTGAAACCATTTGTTTTAGGATCATCTAATACAAATAAAAAAGACTGCTATACTAGCAGTCTTTTTTTTATCAAAATACAATCGAAATTACTCAACAATTAATCTTTTAGAACTAGTACCCACTTCCGAACTAATTCGTAAGAAATAGATCGAAGGTTTTAAAAATGAGGTGTCATATTCCTTATCAGGATAGAAATCTCCTGAAAAGCTTGTGATCATTCGACCAGTATGGTCATAGATTTCAACCTTTTGTACATTTTTATTGATCCTGAAGGTATTTTTCGTCGGATTTGGATAAATATTGAGTCCACTCAACGCATCATATTCCTGAACAGGTAATACCACCTGTGAACTACCATACAATCTGTATTCACCCGGTTGAAGTGATATTGGCTGATTCACATTAGAAACGGTAATTTCGTTGTTATTCTCCAACAAATCATACCAGGTTCCAGTCTCCTGAAACTCGGGATTGATACTTTGCGTAGTAACACCGAAATTCCCAATTATATTCACATATTTCAAAACAGCATTGCCATCATCATCTGTAAGTTGAATTTTTTTCAACCCTGTGCTAGCACTGGCATCAACCTCAAAATTTTCTGTTTGGAAGATCTGTTCCTGTGACCTTAACTTGATGAGTTTGGCCCAAACATCATAAATCGCCTTTCTCTCAGGGTCATCTGCATAATCCCAACGTATCGGTTTATTACTCACACGGCAATCATTGTTGATCGATCCATTTGGGCAATAATTGATGCTATAATCATATCCAAGTTCTCCAAATTGCCAGATCATTCTTGGTCCGGGAACTGTGAAATAAAAGGCCCCTGCTATTTGCTCTCTTTCCAAGGCTATGGAAAGATCTTTGACATTGTAGCTTCCACTCGAATTACCAAATTCCAGGTTCTTATACATAAGTCTTTCCTCATCATGACTTTCCATATAGGCTACATTCGCTGGTACCGTCCAGTTCCTGTTCTTATAGTCGATCCATGAAAAGTCTGATTTTCCATTCTCATGAAAACCCAAGGTACTTTCATTATATGGTTCCGTTAATTTGCTCCACATCATGATCCCTTTACCTTCATTAAGCCTGTAATTGACCCACTCCGTCTCTTCCGCATTGGTGCCCAAATGCTCAAAGATCACATAAAAATCAGAATCTATGGCCCATTGATAGTCTGCATATTCCTTTAATACGGCAACACGATCTGCTTGTGCAGCGTTGGTGCAACTTTCATTACTTGCGGTACAGTTTTGGGTAAAGCCTTTTGTTAGATCCCATCTGAACCCATCAATTCTATATTCATCGATCCAATATTGTGTTGTTCTTTTCACATAGTCCTTGGTAGCCTGCTTGCTATGGTTAAAGTCATTAAAAACACTATAAGAATGGGTAGCAACCTGGTTAAAAAACGGGCTGTCTGCACTCGCCTGACCTCCATAACCTCCGTTGCTGTTATTCCACATCCTGTAGTAAGGGTTTTGACCTGAAGCATGGTTATATACCACGTCTAAAATCACAGCCATATTTCTATTATGACATTCATCTATCAATTGTTTAAATGCCATCGGGGTACCGTAATATTTATCCAATGCCATATGAAAGGATGGGTTATAGCCCCAAGATTCGTTTCCGTCAAATTCACTTACAGGCATCAGTTCAATAGCATTCACACCTAAGTCTTCTAAATAATCAAGTCTTGCTTTTAAGGCATCAAAACTGTGCAAAGCATCAAAATCTCTCAATAAGAGCTCATAGATTACAAGATCAGTTTTTTCAGGAATTTCATAACTGTTAGTTTGCCAATTAAAATCTTCATCTCCGGTTCTAAGTAAAGTAACGGCATGACTCGTATTACTCGATGGGTAATCTGGAAGATTCGGATACGTTACGTCATCGATAAACTGATCATTAAAATCGTCTAAGATTGTCGTTGAATAAGGGTCAGCAACGCGTATTGCTCCATCTACCAAATACTGATACATATGATCAAACTTTGGGGTTAAATCGCTAAGTTCGATCCAGAATCTGTTTTTGGCCGTATCCTTTTTTAATAAATAATTCGCGTTCTTTTCCCAATTGTTAAAATCACCAAGTACGTATATAAATTCCTTTAAGGGCGCATATAGCACAAGTGTAACTTTGGTGTTATCATTTGGATTCAGGTTGATCCCATCAAGCATACCGTTTGGAACAGGGGCTTCCGTTACTGGAGGAACGTCGATGCTTCCAACCAGAACAACGTTATCCTGTGATTTTTTGTCTCCGTCACCATTTTTGGCCTTTACCAAAAAGCCGATACTTTCTAGCCCGGTTCTTTCATAAAAATCTGTAGGAATGAATGAAATCGAATAGGTGCCATCACCATTGTTAGTCATTATCTGCGCTTCATCTGAATTGGTCCATTCGCCATTGTTGGGAGCATTTTGTTGATCCCCACTTGCATTTGACCATGCCCAAAGATAAACGTCTGTAACACCCCAAACTGTAGGGCTAAAATCAGAAGCCGTGATCGTGATCATTTCATCCTCGGCAAATGGAGTCGGACTGACATCAAAAGTGACCGTTTGTTGCTGTGCAATTAAAGAGGTACTAATTATTAAGAAAAATAGTAGAGTTTTATGCATAGTTAAGTTTTTAATAAAGGAAAAAAAGGGCTGTTATAAACAGCCCTTCTTAATACTAACAATCAAATTTATTTCTTCGTCATAGTATACGTAGGTACACTAGGGTTTGTAAAGTCAAGCTTAATATCATAGACACCAGCTTCAGAAATAGGGATATCAGCACCCCCTGCTTCTAAAATTCCGTCTTCACCATCGTCGCCATAGTTAACACCCCAATCATTGTTCAATCTGAACTTGATCAATCCCTCTGTTAGGGGCACATTATTGGCATAAAAAATTCCTTCGTTACAATAGTCAGGTGTAAATGGCACATCTGGTGGGTCCCAACCAAATTCTGTCGCATCACCCACTAAGCCCCATACGTCAGGTTTTTCAATGCTATATGTCAAGTTATTGAAATCGATAATTACCTCGTATAAACCAGCTGTAACCTCAATATCTGCACCACCCTGTTGTAAAGTTCCATCAGCGGCATCTGATCCAAAGTTTACCGCCCAATCCTCATTCTGACGAATTTTCAACTTCCCGTCTTTGAGTTCGACTTGAGGAGCTCTCCATGTGTCAGAGCAAGGGTCATACACTAGTGGCACATCTGGTGGGTCCCAACCAAATTCTGTCGCATCACCCACTAAGCCCCAACTATATTTTTCAACAGTATAGGTTAAGTTGTTCTCATCAAATGTTACCTTGTAAGATCCAGCTTCCTCAACAGGTATGTTTCCTCCACCTGCTTGTAAGGTCCCATCATTATTATCTGAACCATAATTAACATCCCAGGCATTGTCTTGCCTAATCTTCCATTCACCAACTATCAGGTTGATATAGGCCACATGAATACCGGGCTCGGCTGTTTGATAGAATGCCGCATCAAGCGTATTACCATCAGGCCATCCATTTGGTGTAGCATCTCCTACTATCCCCCAAGGAGTAGTTAGGTCAAGCGCTCCAGAATATGGTGTAGCTGTCAAACTTGAAACTTCAGAAGGCTTGCTGTATTGCTTTGACATAATAATGTCAACTTTCATCTGTAACTGTGTTACAGTTCCAGGTTCTGCTCCCAGATTCAAAAGAATTTTATTCAAATCTTCAGTATTAAATACCTTTTCCAATGCTGAACCAGCAGATACAGACTCAGGAGATGAAAAATCTCCAGAATCAAGATCAAAAAGAATATTATACTCAGCTGCAGCATTGTAACCAAATTCTGGTTGGGTCCAAGTAACTTTCAGTACCTCTTGGCCTTCATTGGCCTCCTCAAGAACAATATTATCGTCAGAAAGGCTTACAGTTGTGTTAAAGTCCTCATTGATCACAACAACGTCATCTTCATTACAACCTACAAACAAAGCTGTGAAGGTCAATAAGAACAATATTTTATTTATATATTTTTTCATGATATATCTGTGTTTTTAAATTAATAACCTTCGTTTTGTGTCAACGTTGGGTTCGCTATAATATCTGAGGAAGGAATAGGATAGAGATCTCTCCAAGGTTCTGAAGTTTTACCTTCCATGATCCCACCTTTCCAAGGCCATACACCTGCATCTGAAAATGTTTCAAAACGAATCAAATCAGTTCTTCTGTGACCTTCCCAATGCAATTCCCTCGATCTTTCATCAAGAATAAAATCTAAAGTAAGATCCGTTGCAGTTATATTACCAGCCGGGCTGCCAAAAGCTCTTTCCCTTAACATGTTAACATAGTCTGCAGCTGTGGCGGCACTTCCGCCTCCACCTCTTAAAAAGGCTTCGGCATACATCAAGTAAGCATCTGCCAAACGGAACATTGGAAAATCAATATCAACAAAGTCACCTGAGCCGTCAGACCCCTGATTTCCGTTTACGTCGATATTTTTGAACTTCTCAACAGCATAACCATTTGAAAAATTAAATGGGTCTTCAATTTCAAGTGTCTGGTCTTCAGTAAAGAAATTGGATCTTGAGTCTCCTGCCGAACTTATCGAATAGGTTGAATTTGCCATGTTTAACGTAATATAGTAGGTTCCATCTTCGGCAACAGGAATGTTTGCTCCTCCATCTTCAAGAGAACCATCAGCACCGTCGTCACCTAAATTAACACCCCAGTCATTGTCAAAACGAAACTTCATCTCACCAGCAACTAATTCGGCATAAATACCATATTGATCTGTACCTGATTCGTACATAATCATATCAGGACCATCCCAACCATTTGTTGTTGAGCTTCCAACAAGTCCCCATTTTGAAGCGGGTCCTATTGCTGCATTTAAAGCATTAACATCAACAGCTGAATCAAATTGAAATACGAAATTCTTAGTGGTTCTGATACCACCCCAACCTCCGTTGATTCCATAATCAGCAGCAACCATACTACCTCCAACAGGCGCATGAGTCAAAAAAGTAGTTCCTCCAAATCCGGTGGTATTTAATCCGTCAAATCGAATTGGGAAGATAACCTCATTCTCAGAACCATTGATATCATTATCAGCTAGGAACAAATCTGTATAGTTATCGGTTAAGGTATATCCGGCACCAATCACTTTCTCAATGTATTCCATTGCCTCTGGGTACATACGAGTTCCAGAACCTTTGTTACCATCTATTCTTGTATACACTTCTGCGTTTAGATATAACTTTGCCAAAAGCATCCAAGCTGTTGCCTGGTCGGCTCTTCCATATTCATTTTGCCTCGCTCCAATCAAAGTCGGTTCGATCTCTTTTAATTCACCAACAATCCAGTTAAATACTTCCGCTCTACTAATCTGTTCAGGAAAGAAATTTCCAACAGGATCATTTTCTGTCACCCAAGGAATATCTCCGTAAAAATCAATCGCATGTGTATAACTCAAGGCTCTCATAAATCGGGCCTCAGCTTTAAAAATCTGTATTTCAGCTCTTAAATTTCCTTCAACACCTCTAGAGTCTAATTTTTCATCGGTGGTTTCTCTTAAGAATTGATTGGCGATACCGATCTGAAAATAGATACGGTCGTACATCGCTCTGATAAATTCATTAGAAGAAGTCCATACATGATTGTGAAGATCGTGAATCGTTCCATCATTCCAGGCGATAATCGCTTCATCAGTATTCAATTCCTGATGTTTCCAATACTGACGTAAATAATTAGAGAATCCTTCATCAATTCCCTGAATATCTGGTTTACCAGCTGGTCCTTCCTGGCCACTTACTGCAATACCTGCATACACTCTGGCTAAGAATTCTGAATAAGCCTCAGGGTCGGCAAAAGCCTGACTTTCGGTAAGTTCAGTAACAGGTTGTTTGTCTAACTCACTTTCACAGGAAACGAATCCAAGTGCAAGCACGAAAGCGACAATACCTACTTTAAATTTTATATTATTAAATATTTTCATCATCAATGCTTTTAAAAGTTAATATTAAATCCAAGTAAGAAAGTTCTTGGTCTTGGATAAAAATTATTATCGATACCTCCACTTATTTCAGGATCCAATCCGTCATAATTAGTAATAGTAAATACATTCTGAACAGTGGTGTATAATCTAAAGCCAACATCTCCATTTTTTAGGTTATCAAAAGTATAGCCTAATGAAATATTATCCATTTTCAAGAATGATGCATCCTGAATATAATAATCTGACCAAAACTGTTGGGTATTGAAATTTGTTTCCAAGAGCGACACGTGAGCATTTCTTAGTGATCCTAATTCATAAAGTGTGCCATTAAAACCTTTTGATGATGCCACATTGTTGTAAGCATAGTTTCCAAGAGCAGCTCTTAATGTAAATGAAAAGTCAAAATTAGAGAAATTCATATAAGATGAAAATCCAAACAAATAATCCGGATTAGGATTTTTATAGATTCTCTTGTCAGTATCATTGATGACACCATCTTCATTTTGATCTACATAAACACCCTCAAGTGGTGCTCCAGAATCGTCATATACTTGTTGATAAACCAAATACGAAAATTGTGGATATCCCACTTTATGCGTTTGAATTGTATTACCAACCCCACCACTGATTCCTCCTTGTGCAATTCCAGGAGAAAGAGGATCTTCAACATTATTCAGTTTTTTGATCTCATTTTCTAACCAGGTAGCATTAAAATTCACATTCCAGCTAAAATTCTCTTTTTGAAAAATATCAGCATTCAAAGTAAATTCAACACCTTGACTGGAAAGGTCTCCAATATTCGTGTATAAATTATTGGTTAAATTAGATCCTGCAGGAGGCGCTATTGTACTCAAGACATCAGAAGATTCTCTTTTAAAATATTCAATAGAACCGGTAAGTATGTCATTCAAAAAACCATAATCTATACCAATATTATACGTATCAGATTCCTCCCATTTGATATTCTTGTCATAACCTTCTGGTCTTAACGTATAATGATAATCAGATCCGAAAGGATATCTTACCCCGGCATCACCAGGTGTATAAATTGGTAAGTAACCAAAATCTTTATCAATCTCCTGTTGGCCTGTTTGTCCAAAACCTAAACGAAGTTTTAATGTTGAAAGAGTTTCAGAATCTCTTAGGAAAGCTTCTTCTGATATATTCCATGCTAAAGCTCCAGAAAAGAAATTTGCCCATCTGTTTTCAGGTGCAAATCTTGAAGATCCATCTCTACGATATGTAGCCGTAACTAAATAGCGCTCATCAAAAGTATAATTCACACGAGAAAATATAGACTCCAGTGCATTTAAAGATACCAATCGAGGATTACCCGTTGCAGGGCTGCCTAAACCATCCTGCGTAATATTAGAATTCTCACGATAGAAATCCTGGAACGAGTGACCCACCATAACATCTATTTTATGTTTGTCGTTAAAGGTGTTCACGTAATTCAAATAAATATCCGCCAAGGTATTTCGTTTCATCTCTGTGTAATCTCTTACAGATCCATTATCATTAAATCCACTGGCTGATTCTCCGGGAACTACAAATTGACCTCTTACTTCTGAATAGTCAAAACCAAGATTCACAACCAAATTCAAACCTTTCAGAAAACCAAATTTATAATCAAATTTAGCATTTCCAAGATATCTTTGTGTATTCGCATCATTTGTGTTTTGATTCAATTGACCAACCGGGTTTCTTGGAGCCAATGTATTTACGCTACCATCATCATTTAACCATTCCCAATAACCTCCATATTCAGGCTGTCCGCTGTATATTGGTTTAGTAGGGTCGAAACTCACAGAGCTTCCTATAGCTCCATCATCGCCAAAACTATCTTGAACCCAAGAACCACGTAAGTTGAAATTCATCTTTAATGAATTATCAAACAAGTTCTGTCTAAAATTCAATGCGATACTCGGTCTCGTAAAATCATTCGTTTTCATAATACCTTCCTGATAGGTATATCCGAAAGCAACCCTATAAGAACTGTTATCGAATCCTTCTGAAAGAATAATATTGTTATCTGTACCAAAAGCTGTTTGATAAATTTCGTCTTGCCAGATTGTGCTCCCTGGTGTTATTAGATTTTCCGCATCTGCATTCCCAAGCGCTTTAACAGCATCTCTAAATTGAATAGGGTTTAGAACGTCCACTGTATTAGATTTAACACCAACTGAAAACTTACTATCGATCTCAACTTTGAAACCAGAATTCATTCTTCCTGATTTTGTGGTGATAATGATTACCCCATTTGTTGCTCTTGATCCATAAATGGCAGTTGCAGAAGCATCTTTTAAAATGTTGAAACTTTCAATGTCATTTGGGTTGATCGAATTCAAAGCCGGCCCTTTTTGATCAATAGGAACTCCATCGATCACATAAAGAGGATTGTTTGAGCCCAAAGATGAAATACCACCCCTGATTTTTACAGTTCCTGATTCACCAGGTCTACCACTAGGAGGTGTAACATTCACACCCGCTGTTTTACCAGTAATCAATTGTTCTGGCGATTGAATAGCCCCCACATTGAACTCTTTTTCACTTACCTTTTCAACAGCTCCTGTCGCATCCTTTTTGGTTGTTTGTCCATAACCAATAAGTACTACTTCGTCTAGGCTCTCTGCTGATTCTAGCATCATAACCTGCATATTCGCAGAAACCGGAAGCTCTACGTTGGAATAGCCAACATAAGAGAAAACTAAAATCGCGTTTGCATCAACTTCGAGTTCAAAATTCCCATCGAAGTCAGTTGCAGTTCCCAAAGTTGTACCCTGTACCAAGACGGATACACCAGGAAGGTCAATTCCTTGGTCATCTTTTACATTACCATTAATGAGATCCTGTGCGGACATCATCAGTGGTAATAAAAATAAAATCGCAAAGACTAATTGTCTAATTTTTTTCATCTATAATGAATTTAGTTATTAAGCATTTTGATTTGTAATTAAACTTGCTGTTTATTTAATATTTCACCCAACGAATTTAATTTTTTAACATGAATTTAACACCAAAATCAAGCGCATAAAAAATTACGCAAACGTTTTCGTGTTGATAACTTTAATTACGCAAACGTTAGAGTGAAATTTCGGCAAGCCCCAAGAACGTTGAGAAATTCTAAAAATCAGCTTACTATTTTGCAAATTTGACAAAATAGCTTCCTTAAAATATGTAATTGGCATCATGAACTTTAAAAGATTTTTTTCACCCATAAAATTTTCCTATTTTTATAAACGCAATTAACCCCCAAAGTATTCATAGTTCTTAAACCTTTCGATAATCACGATTTAATGAAGTAATATCTGAATTTTCGCCAAAAAAGGGGGAAGTTATCTTTTGAATAATATGAAAGAAAAAATTACTCTTAAGAAAATAGCCAAAGAATTTGGAGTGTCGATTTCGACCGTTTCCAAGGCTCTGAAAGATAGCCATGAGATCAGTTCAGAAGTCAAGGAAAGAATACAGGCCTTTGCCAAATATTACCATTACAAGCCGAATAGTTTAGCGCTCAACTTAAGAAATCAAAAAACCAAAACCATTGGAGTTATTATACCTGAGATTGTGCATCATTTTTTTACTAAGGTGATCACCGGAATTGAAAAGCTTGCCAATGATAAAGGGTATAATGTAATGATTTGTTTATCAAATGAGTCTTATGAAAAGGAAGTATTGAACCTTGAAATGCTTGCCAATGGTGTAGTGGATGGTATTATAATATCGGTCTCCAAAGAGACTGAAGAAAGGGATGATTACAGACATTTTAACGAACTGATCAGCAACGGAATCCCTTTGGTTATGTTTGACCGGGTGGTCAATCAAATTGACTGTAACAAAGTAATTGCAGATGACAAAGGAGGTGCTTTTCTTGCCACTGAACAATTAATCAAAAACGGTTGCTCAAAGATTGCTTTATTGACAACACCTGATTATGTAACGGTTGGGCACGAAAGAAAAGAAGGTTATATCAAAGCTTTACACGATAATAATATTCCTGTTAGTCAAGATCTTATTATTCAAATAAATGATAAAGTTAACATTGAAGAACAGTTGGCTGTAGTGTTTCAAGGGAATAATGTGCCTGATGGTATTTTCGCGGTCAATGAAATTTACGCCGCTACTGTTATGCAAGTAGCCAGAAATTATGGCTATAATGTTCCCGAAGACATTGAAGTCATTGGATTTACTGATGGTTTGATCTCCGAATTCGCAACTCCTTCCTTAACAACCGTTGCCCAACACGGAAGATCTATGGGACATAAAGCATTAGAATTATTACTCGATGAAATTGATTCACAAGATGCTCATTATCAATATAGAACCAATTTGATTCAAACCGATCTGAAAATTCGTAATTCAACTAAAAAAATTCAGTTTCAGAATTAATCAATAAATTTTATATATTTGTTGACTATTAGTACATATTTCACAACTTGCTAATTATTTAATACTTCACTTACAAGGTTGGGCGGATAGTCTTTCCTTATTTTGAATTTATTGATTTTAACCAAAACGTAAATTTCAGGCTTTAAGCCTTTTGTTGCTTTTCTTAGATGTTTTGTCAATTGAATTCAGCTAATCAAATACTATTTAATTATGGAAAAAAGACGTCTCAGTTTTTGGGAAATCTGGAACCTAAGCTTTGGGTTTCTGGGTATTCAAATGGGCTTTGCCCTTCAAAACGCAAATGCCTCCCGGGTATTGCAAATTTTTGGTGCTGATATTCACGAACTAGGATGGTTTTGGCTTGTAGCTCCCTTAACAGGATTGATCGTTCAACCCATTATTGGTTATTACAGTGATAAAACATGGACACGACTCGGAAGAAGAAGACCCTTCTTTCTAACAGGAGCCATCCTTGCCTCTTTTGGCTTAATTTTGATGCCAAATGCAGATATGTTCACAGCATTTATGCCTGCACTTTGGGTAGGAGCAGGAATGCTTATGATCATGGATGCTTCATTTAATATAGCCATGGAGCCTTTTAGGGCATTAGTGGCTGACGTCTTGCCAAGTGATCAACGTACCTTAGGATTCAGCGTGCAAACCGTTCTTATCGGAATTGGAGCAGTTATAGGCTCATGGTTGCCATACGTTCTCACGAATTGGATTGGAATCTCAAATACAGCAGAACCTGGAACAGTTCCATTAAGCTTAATACTCTCGTTTTTAATCGGAGCAGCAGTGCTCATCGTCAGTATCTTGGTCACAGTATTTACTACGAAAGAGTATTCTCCTGAAGAAATGGCCTTGATCAATGGGGTCGAAGAAGAGGAAAAAGTAGAAGAATCAAGTTTGCTCAATATTTTTACCGATTTTAAGAATATGCCTAACACTATGAGGCAATTAAGCTGGGTGCAGTTCTTTTCGTGGTTCGGACTATTCGGTATGTGGGTATTCTCAACACCGGCCATCGCACATCATGTTTATGGATTGCCATTAGAGGATACCCACAGTACAACTTATCAAAATGCAGGGGATTGGGTAGGAGTGTTATTTGGAGTTTATAACCTTATATCAGCTATTTATGCCTTCTTTTTGCCTGCCATAGCTAAAAAATTAGGGAGAAAAAAAACGCATGCTATGTCACTAATTGTCGGTGGAATAGGATTTATTTCAATTTATTTCGCTCCAGACCAGTATTGGCTCCTACTTTCAATGGTGGGTATTGGAATAGCATGGGCAAGTATTTTGACCATGCCATATGCCATTCTAGCAGGGTCAATTCCACCAAGAAAAATGGGTGTCTATATGGGAATATTTAACTTTTTCATTGTACTTCCGCAAATTGTCAATGCACTAATTGGAGGTCCGATTGTTAAATATGTATATGATGGTAACCCAATTTATGCTTTGGTTATGAGCGGCGTATCATTTTTGATAGCGGCCGCATTAGTTTTCAAGGTAAAAGATGTTGATGACGAAGTAATTCTCAAAACAGAATAATAAAACATGAGCAAAAAAGCGATCATATTTGACTTAGACGGCGTGATAGTAGATACAGCTAAATATCACTATTTAGCCTGGAGAGAACTAGCTGTTCAATTGGGATTTGATTTTACCGAAGAACAAAATGAACAACTAAAAGGAGTGAGTCGTGTGCGTTCTTTAGAGATTCTCCTAGACATTGGGAATAAACATCTTGGAGATGATGTAAAGTTAAAATTACTTCACGAAAAGAACAAACAATACCTCCAGTATATCGCCAAAATGGATCATACCGAAATATTACCGGGTATTGATGATCTGTTGCACTACCTAAAATTTAACAAGATCCCATTTTCATTGGGCTCTGCCAGTAAAAACGCTCGACTGATTCTCGAGACGCTTAATCTTATGGATCTATTTGACGCTATAGTTGATGGCAACGACGTAAGTACGGCAAAACCAGATCCAGAAGTTTTTCTTAAAGCGGCCGAAAAATTAGGAGTACAACCCGAAGATTGCATTGTTGTTGAAGATGCTAAGGCAGGTATCGAAGCGGCAAATTCAGCCGAAATGACGAGTATTGGAATTGGAGATGAAAAAGTATTGGCTGAAGCAGATTTTATATTAAAAAACACAAGTGAATTAACTATCGATTTCATACAGAATTTGATCTCTTAAATCAAAAAACTATGAATTTAAATTATATAAAACCACACGAGTGGAAAATAATTGAAGAGGGCTTTGACAAAGAAAACCTAACAGCATCTGAAAGTATTTTTAGTCTGGGAAACGGAGCTATGGGACAACGTGCGAATTTTGAAGAACGTTATACCGGTGAAAGCTTCCAGGGAAGTTATATTGGAGGCATTTACTATCCCGATAAAACAAGAGTTGGATGGTGGAAAAATGGCTATCCAGAATATTTTGCCAAAGTACTCAATGCCCCAAACTGGATTGGAATTGAAGTAACAATCAACGGGAAGTCTCTTGATCTCAATGCATGCAAGGTAATCGATTTTAGAAGAGAATTAGACCTGAGAAACGGTGTTTTAACCCGTTCCTTTATTGCCGAGTTTGATGATGGAGACATGGTCAAAGTCTTGTCTACAAGGTTTCTTAGCATGAGCCTGATTGAAGTTGGTGCCATTAAATACAGTGTGACGCCTATCAATTTTCAAGGGGAGATCGCATTTTCTCCTTATCTGGACGCCGGAATTATGAATGAAGATTCTAATTACGATGAATTTTTCTGGGAAATAGTAGACCAAAAAGAAACAGGTGATGAAGCCTATATCATGTCGAAAACATTGAAAACAGGTTTTCTTGTTTGTACTGGTATGAAGAATGAACTCATCCTCAATGATTATATTATTGAAATAGAAAAAGAGGTGAGCTCTTCAGATAAAAGTATCATGTACACCTATAAAACTATGGTTAATAGCGGGGATACTTTTTCCATTGTAAAATACGGAGGATATACCCAATCGATGAATCATCCTGATGCTGAACTCTCTAATGTTTCTCAAAAGCAATTGAACAATGCTGCAGAACTTGGTTTCGAATCCCTATTGGAAAAACAGGAAATGGCATGGGGAAAAATATGGGATACCGCAGACATCATGATCTCTGGTGATATTAAAGCTCAACAAGCTATCAGGTTTAATATATTTCAACTCAATCAAACGTATTCAGGAGAAGATTCACGGCTAAATATAGGCCCAAAAGGATTTACAGGAGAAAAATATGGAGGAAGTACCTATTGGGATACCGAAGCCTATTGCATTCCTTTTTATATGAGTACAAAGGATAATCATGTAGCCAAAAATCTTTTGATTTATCGTTACAATCAATTGGACAAGGCCATTGAAAATGCTCAAAAATTAGGGTTTAGCAAAGGGGCTGCCCTCTACCCCATGGTTACCATGAACGGGGAAGAATGCCACAATGAATGGGAGATTACTTTTGAAGAAATCCATAGAAATGGAGCCATGGTATACGCCATTTACAATTATGTTAATTACACAGGTGATGTTGGTTATATCGCTTCTCACGGAATGGAAGTCATCATTGCAATTGCCAGATTCTGGAGTCAAAGGGCTACTTTTTCTAAAGACAAAGAACAGTACGTTATTCTTGGCGTTACCGGACCAAATGAATATGAAAACAATGTAAACAACAACTGGTATACAAATTATCTTGCTAAATGGTGCATGGAATACGCCATTGAAAATATTGAATTACTCAAGGAAAATTACCCGGAAGATTATGTTCGTATTGCTGAAAAAGTGACACTGGATGAAACAGAAATAGATACCTGGAGTTCGACGGCAGATCAAATGTATTTTCCATATAGCGAAAAGTACAATGTATTTCTGCAGCAGGATGGTTTTCTTGATAAAGAATTGATTCCTGTCGCGCAACTTGCCAAATCTGAGAGACCTATAAATCAAAAATGGTCCTGGGACAGAATCTTAAGATCGCCCTATATCAAACAAGCCGATGTATTACAGGGATTTTATTTCTTTGAGAATGTATTCGATGAGGAATCCTTAAAAACCCATTTTGATTTCTATGAGCCATTGACGGTGCATGAATCATCCCTTTCACCTTGTGTGCATTCAATATTAGCAGCCAAAATAGATAGAATAGAAAAGGCCTATGAAATGTATTTGAGAACATCAAGACTTGATCTTGACGATTATAATCACGAAGTTCATGAAGGGTTGCATATTACCAGTATGGCGGGAACATGGTTGTCAATTGTACAAGGGTTTGGTGGGATGCGGAATTTCGATGACAGCCTGTCTTTTGATCCGAAAATTCCAAAAAACTGGAAATCCTATTCCTTTAAGATCAAATACAGAGATCACACGATAAAAGTTTTTAAGAACCATGAAGGATGTAAGTTCTACAATGAATCTGATACTCCTGTTACCATTACTGTATCAGGTAAGGAGGTGACCATATTCAATAAAGATCTAATCATACTTTAAGTAAAATCTAAGTCCATGAAAAACGTTATTTTATTATTTCTTGTCCTATGCAGTGCAACTGTTACAGGGCAAATAGATCGAGTTGAACCACCAAACTGGTGGGTGGGTTTTAAAGATAGTAGCTTACAATTACTGGTTAAAGGAGAGAACATTTCTCTTTACACACCTCAGTTGGAATACGAAGGAGTTAGTATTGAGAAGATTCATAAGGCCAAGAGTGCGAATTATCTGTTTCTCGATCTGAAGATCACTTCTCAGGTAAAGCCGGGTACTTTCACCATTGTTTTTGATACTAAGGGAAAGAAAAAGATCAAACACGAATATCAATTAAAAGCAAGAGCCAAACCTTCCGAAGAATATGTGGGTTTCAACAGCACCGATGCAATCTATATGATTACTCCTGATCGATTCGCTAATGCTAATCCAACTAATGATATCGTCAAAGGATTAAAAGAATTGAAAATAGACAGACAAAACGATTATGCACGACATGGGGGTGATATTAAAGGTATTATTGATCATGTCTCCTATATAGAAGACATGGGGTTTACAGCCATATGGCCCTGCCCACTGCTTACCAATGATATGCCCAAAACCTCGTACCACGGTTATGCCATTACAGATCTGTATGAAATTGACCCGAGGTTTGGGACTTTGGAAGACTATATAGACCTTTCTTCTAAAGCAAGTGAAAAAGGGATTAAACTGATCATGGATCAGGTAGCAAACCATTGTGGAAGTGAGCATTGGTGGATGAAAGACCTTCCATTTGAAGATTGGGTAAATTATCAGTCGAGATTTGAAGCTGGTGAAAAACCGGTGTTTTCAAATCATAAGAGAACCACCAATCAAGACATTTATGCCGCCAAAATTGACTCCAAAGAAATGACAGAGGGTTGGTTTGTCGAAACTATGCCCGATTTGAATCAGGACAACCCTTATATGGCTAAATACCTAATACAAAATAGTATTTGGTGGATTGAAACTGCTCAGCTGGGTGGAATTCGTCAAGATACCTACCCCTATCCCGACAAAATCTTTATGTCAAATTGGGCAGGAGCCATCATGAAAGAATATCCCAATTTTAGCATTGTGGGTGAAGAATGGAGTCATAATCCACTGTTAGTAGGTTATTGGCAGGATGGCGCTATAAACAAGGATGGCTATGATTCGAATCTAAAATCAACCATGGACTTTCCCATGCAAAAAAATATTGTTGAGGCCCTCAAAGAAGAGGAGAAATGGGACAAAGGTTTTGTCAAAATCTATGAAGGTTTGGCTAATGATTTTCATTATCCCAGCCCAAAAGATATCATGATATTCCCTGACAATCACGATATGGATCGCATCCATACTCAGTTGAACGAAGACCCTGTTTTGACGAAAATGGCGATGGCCTATCTCCTAACGCTTCCAAGAATTCCTCAGCTGTACTACGGAACTGAAATTCTAATGGAAAATACAGCTAAACCTGGCGATCACGGCCTTATTCGAACAGATTTTCCCGGAGGATGGGAAGGAGACCAAGTCAATGCATTTACAGGAGAAGGGCTAAGCGAAGAACAAAAAGAAATGCAACAATACGTGAAAACCTTACTACAATTCAGAAAAAAAAGTAAGGCCATTCACGAAGGAAAAACCATTCATTTCTCTCCTCAAAATGGCGTCTATGTTTTGTTTAGAGTCTTAAATGAAGAAGTCGTTGTTTTGATTCTCAACAAAAACTCTGAGGCCGTTACATTGGATCTGAGAAGGTTTAAAGAAATGACTCTGGAAGAGAAAGAACTGACTAGTCTTTTTACCGGCGAAAGCGTTATTTGGAAAGATCAATTAACCTTAAGTGAAAAAGGCGCTATTCTTTTAATGACAAAGTAATAAAATGTTCAATTCTAAGCTTTTAAATATTCCTGTTTTTCTTTTATCCTGGTTTCTGTCATGCATCACATTAACGGCGCAAACTACGTTGATTGTAGAAGGGATTCCAGATAATACGCCTCCCAATGATGAAATTTATATCTCGGGAGATTTTGAAGGTTGGACAGGAGGTCAGGATGCCTATCGCTTGGAACAAGTAGGAGAAAACTATGCTATAACATTCACAAAGTCTGAGGAAACTATACATTTTAAATTTACAAAAGGTAGCTGGGATTCGGTTGAGCTTGATAATGATAGTCAGGAGCTTGATAACAGAAGCTTAACCCTTTCTAACGAAAATGATACAGTTAGAGTTGCAATAGCAAAATGGGCCGACTATAGCTCTAAAATAAGTACAGCTTCAGCAAATGTACACTTGCTCGCTGAAGCGTTTGATATGTCACCATTAGATAAAAAAAGAAGGGTTTGGATCTATCTTCCTAAAAGTTATCATACTTCGGCTAAAAAATATCCTGTTGTTTATATGCAAGATGGACAAAATCTGTTTGATCAAATTTTATCTTACAGCGGAGAATGGGAAGTTGATGAAACCCTTGACAAGTTAGGCGATAACAAGGAGCTTGAACTTATCATTGTAGGGATAGACCATGGGGACGCAGAAAGAATCGATGAATATAGCCCTTGGGAAATCACCGATTATCCCTCAAAACTTCAAGGAGATGCCTATGTTCAATTTATCGTCAAAACCCTAAAACCATTTGTCGACAAAAACTACAGAACCTTGAATAACAGAAATAATACGGGCATCATGGGAAGCTCCCTTGGAGGCCTGATCTCTTATTACGCGGCTTTACAATATCCCGAGACCTTTGGAAAAGCGGGTGTATTTTCTCCCTCTTTTGAAATTGTAAAAATGAGTTCAGATTTTGCCAGGGATCATAGCAATATAAGCTCCACCAAGATCTATTTTATGGCTGGAGACCGTGAAAGCGGACATATGGTCGACGAAATGGGTAACATGATTCTAATAATGACAAGTTCAGGTTTCCCAGAGAAAAATATTAAATCTGAAGTAGTCAAAGAAGGAGAACATAATGAACAACTTTGGAGAGAACAATTCGAAGCAGCCATAAAGTGGTTGTTCGAAAGTGATAAATAAAATATAAAAACAACGATTACCATGTACAAGAATCTAGTACTTATAGGGGCCATTTTAGGATTACTCTTTACCGGCTGCAAACAAATGAATAAAGATACGGCTGGAGATGTTAAGGATTTAAGCCCTGAAATTCCTTTTTTTTGGGAAAATGCAAATCTCTATTTTTTATTGACAGACAGATTTAACAATGCTGATCCTGCCAATGACCTCAATTTCGAGCGAACTTTAACCGCTGCTCCTATGCGTGGATTTCAAGGTGGTGATATCAAAGGAATTACGGAAAAAATCAAAGAGGGTTATTTCAATGATCTTGGAATCAATGCTATCTGGTTTACTCCCGTAGTAGAACAAATTCACGGAGGAACTGACGAAGGCACTGGCTATACCTATGCCTTTCATGGATACTGGGCCAAAGACTGGACCTCCTTGGATCCGAATTTCGGAACCATGGAAGATCTTGCAGAATTAGTGTCAGTTGCCCATAAAAATAATATCAGAATCGTAATGGACGCTGTTATTAACCATACAGGTCCTGTCACGGATCAAGACAAAGTATGGCCAAACGATTGGGTAAGAACCAGTCCTAAATGCGAATTCGACTCCTATGAAACGGCTGTTCACTGCACCTTGGTTGAAAACCTTCCGGATATATTAACCGAGTCAAATGAAAGTGTTGAACTTCCGAAAGAACTCATTGATAAATGGAAAAAAGAAGGCCGCTACGAACAGGAAATGGCTGAACTCGATGCGTTTTTTGAAAGAACCGGATACCCGAGAGCTCCGAGATTTTATATCATCAAGTGGTTGTCAGATTATGTTAGAGACTTTGGTATTGATGGTTATAGAGCAGATACTGTGCGGCATATTGAAGAAGGAGTATGGGCCGAATTTAAAAATGAATGTCAAGCTGCCTTTAAAGATTGGAAGCAAAAAAATGCTGATCTTGTTTTAGACGATAATGATTTCTACATGGTTGGAGAAGTATATGACTACGATATCATTTCTTCCGGTAAAAGTTTTGATTTTGGGGATGTAAAAGTCAATTATTACGATCATGGCTTTAACAGTATGATCAATTTTGAATTCAAGAAAAGCGCTGTGGAGAGTTATGAAACAATATTTTCCACTTATAGTGATACACTTAATAATGCAAGCTCAGGGTTCCAGGTTTTAAACTACCTCACCTCTCATGATGACAGCAACCCTTTCGATAAAGAAAGGGAAAAACCTTATGAAACGGCCACAAAATTATTATTATCGGCTGGTTCGGCCCAAATCTATTACGGGGATGAATCAGCAAGAGGTTTGATCGTTGAAGGAACTCAAGGTGATGCCACCTTAAGATCTTTTATGAATTGGGATGATATCGAGACCGATGAAGAGACGAAAGCCATATTGACCCATTGGCAAAAACTGGGTGTATTCAGAAGCAATCATCCATCCATTGGAGCCGGTAAGCATCAGATGATCAGTGAGGCTCCTTATGTATTCCAAAGAACTTTCTCTAGGGGAGCCTTCAAGGATGCCATTGTCATTGGCCTTGATCTGGAAAAAGGTCTTAAATCAGTTTCTGTGGGAAACATTTTTAAAGACGGTGTAAAGCTAAAAGATGCTTATTCAGGTACAACTGCTGTTGTCAAAAATGGCGCTGTTAATATCGAAACCCCTTTCTCAATAGTTTTATTGGAAAAAATAGGTTTATAATTAATTTCAAATGAAAAATAGTCTCATCCTTTTATTATTTGCAATATTCGGCTTATTTTTCGGCTGTGAACATCAAGGCCAACCTAAACTATCTGAAATGAAGCAGAAAGAGCATAAAAAAGTAATCTACCAGGTTTTTACACGCCTGTTTGGCAATGATAATACTACGAATAAACCCTGGGGAACACTTGAGGAAAATGGCGTTGGAAAATTTAATGATTTTACAGATAAAGCCTTGTCAGAGATCCGTGAACTTGGAGTAACACATATTTGGTATACTGGCGTTTTGCACCATGCCATGGTAAGCGATTATAGCAAATACGGCATTTCAAATGATGATCCTGATGTTGTAAAGGGAAGAGCGGGTTCTCCCTATGCGGTCAAAGACTATTACAGTGTTGATCCTGATCTGGCTGTAGATCCCGTAAAAAGAATGGAAGAATTTGAAGCTTTGATCAACCGAACTCATCAAAATGACATGAAGGTTATTATTGATATTGTTCCTAATCATGTGGCTCGAAAATATGAAGGACTGAATAATCCTGAAGGAATATCAAATTTTGGGGCTAATGACGATACGAGTTATGAATATAAAAGAGACAACAATTTCTATTATATCACAGGAGAATCATTCAAAGTACCCAATTGGCAGAATAACTATAAGCCCCTTGGAGGTGAAGCCCACCCCTTAGCGAATGGAGAATTTGTTGAGGTCCCTGCCAAATGGACCGGGAATGGCTCAAGATTATCACAACCTCATGAGAACGACTGGTACGAAACGGTAAAAATCAATTATGGGCTTAGACCGGATGGTACCAAAGATTTTGAAGAACTTCCTGAGGGTTTTGCAAATAAGGATCACAAAGCGCATTTCGAATTCTGGAAAGCGAAAACGGTTCCCGACTCATGGATCAAATTCAGGGACATTGCATTCTTTTGGCTTGAAAAAGGAGTTGACGGGCTACGATATGACATGGCTGAAATGGTTCCGGTTGAATTCTGGAGTTATATGAATTCGTCGATCAAAATAAAATTTCCCAAAGCTCTATTACTGGCTGAGGTTTATAATCCAGGTCTCTATAGAGATTATATCCACTTGGGAAAAATGGACTACCTCTATGATAAAGTAGGCTTTTACGACAGCATCAAACACATGGTCCAGGGCCATGGCTGGACCGATCATATCCCCAAAGTACAGGAAGATATTTCTGACATAGAACATCATATGCTACACTTTCTAGAAAATCATGATGAACAACGTATTGCAAGTCCTGATTTTGCCGGATCAGCCGAAAAAGGTAAACCTGCAATGGTAGTTTCTACAACGATCAGTACCTCACCTACACTGCTTTACTTTGGTCAGGAAGTGGGCGAACCAGGAGCCGAAGCTGCAGGATTTGGATCTCCTACAAGAACTTCTATATTCGATTATATTGGTGTTCCTCATTTTCAACGCTGGACAAATCACAAAAAATTTGATGGTGGTGGTCTTTCCTCTGAAGAAAAGGAGCTGAGAAGTTTTTATAAAAAACTTCTGGCTTTTAGCATTGAAAGTGATGCCCTGATGGGAGCATATCGAGATATTCACTACTTCAACAAAGATCAAAACCCAGCTTATGATCACAGAATTTATTCATTTGTAAGATGGACCGACAAGGAACAATTGATTATAGTTTCTAATTTTGATACCGTAAAAAACTATGATTTGGAGTTGATCATTCCTGAAGATATCATCAAAATCTGGCAATTGGAACAAGGGGAATATGAAGTTGTGGATCAACTTCATGAATCGATGCAAAATCAGCTCCGGGTAACAGATGGCATCGGCAAATTGAAAATTAGCCTGGACCCTTTGGATTCGAACATTTTCAAACTGCATAAAAAATAAATAGGCTGCTTAATTAAAACAGCCTATTTATGAAAAAATGAGGGGACATCTAAAGGTTCAAAAGTCTTTCAGGTTTTATTGATCAAAAGTTTTTGTTTATGATGGATCATGATTTCCTTTATGACACCAAATATTTTCTTTTTGACATATCTGAATTTTAGGGTATAGGTATAAAAATCTTTTTGGATTGTACCTTGATCATTGACAAGGTCTGTGTCAAAGTTTTGCTTTTTCTTTTCAATCACTAATGCAATTTTCTCATTGTGAGAATCGACCTTTTCGGTAAGCTCGACTCCTAAAAGTTCAACTTCCTTTAGTTTTCGAATCAGTTTGCGGGTTGGTTCATATAATTTTTCTGTACTCAAATCAAGAAAATGTGTGCTCAATAAATGTTCCAGAAAAACCTGTTCGTCCTTCATAAATTCGAGTTCGCTAATCCAGGTTATTGAATTATCATGAAGCTTATATAAAGTGTTAAGGTCGCTTTCCATACTGTTTATTTTAAACGTTTGTAGTGTATTTTAAAAAAAATAGGGAGCCGAGACTCCCTATTTCAATGATCAATGAACCTCAATCACTCGTTTTGGAGTAGTTTCATCCACATGAAGTTTATTCAAAACCAATTTCAAGATACCACGTTTGTAGGTAGCATCGATCATTTCTTCTTCATTTACATTTTCTGGCAATGTAAATGATCTAAAGAAGGAATTATAATTATACTCGCGACGAGTAAAATCATCTTCTTCTTTCTTACTTTCTACGCTGTTCTCAGCTGAAATTTTCAACAATCCATTTTCAATGGATATTTCAAAATCTTTTTTGTTAAAACCAGGAGCCGCAATATCAATGTCAAAGAGATCGTCAGTTTCTTTGATATTCATTGCAGGTACCCATTTGTTTTCCAAAAAGAAGTCATTGGTAAGCATTCTGTCTGAACCTAAAAGGTCTGTAAACATGGTGTCATACCAAGGTAATCTGGGTTTTTTAAATTTTACAAGTGTCATGACAATACATTTTATATTAACAACAAACCAAAGCTATATTAAAGACCTGATTTATGCAATGACCTTGGTCAAGCACATCAGTGATACTCATCAAAAAAGTTGCCCTTACGGGCAACTTTTGCGCTATTCAAAATTTTCCTCTTTAAAGGATTACTCCATTTTCGTCAACCTTGATTCGAATAGTTTTTTTGCCGTTTTTGAGTACGATCTTATAGCTTTTTCTAGCGCCCCTATCGGCGGTGTAACTGACCTTATACACATCCTTTGCGATACTCCAATTTGGATATTTTTTTGCAACAGAAGAAGCTACAGAATTTGGAAGCGCTATGTCTTTGAATTTTTCTATAGTATAAAGAATCTTACCATCTCTGTCATAGGCTGCTACAATCATGGCATCTGGGATATAAAAATATATCCTGTAAAAATCACTTCCATCTTCATACAATTCGAAACTTTTGACGTCATACTTAGCCACCATATCCTCAAGAAGCTTGACCGATACGTTAGCGTCGCTATTGTCTACGCTGTTCAGGTATTTATAATTTGTTGCACGAACCACAACTTCCGGTAACATGCCATCGTTAATAACCTGCGCATAGAATTGGGTGGTTAACCCTAGTGCTAATAAACCTAACAATAATTTTTTCATGATACTTTTGGTTTTAATTAATACTGTTACTCATTGCTAAGAATAAAATTACTTCAAGCGCTTCGATCTGACAATGACGAGGCTCACGAGAATCGATGATCTTTATCAAGAACATAGGTTAAAAAGAAAGAAGGGTATTTTTAAAACGACAATAAGGCAAAAAAAGAACAGGAAATTAAAAATTTCCTGTTCCCTTGAATCAAAAATAACTTTTATATTTTAGAAATACCTTACATTAAATTCCTTATCAGATCTTTATCATCAGTCAGGTATTTGTTAACCTATAAAACTAATCTCTGATTCCAAAGCCCTTCAAACTCTCGCTTGAACCGCCTCTCATTGTTTCATAGAATTTGATCTATTAAATGTGAGAACACATGGTTCTTTCATTTAATAGGTCAAAGCTACGCGACTATATTTAGCAAAACAATGATTAGCATCAATGAATGCATTGATGCTAATCAATAATCGGGTCCATTCTTAATATTGAACCAATTGATATGCTTGATTTAACAAAATCAAACCTACAATAAACAAGAAGAACAGGAGAAATTGAAACCATTTAAAATCTATATCCTTAATCCATTTGGTCGCAAAACCAGGAAACGCAAATTGACTAATTCCTTTTAACAAGCTAAACCATCCAAATAACGTGATGATAAGCCTCCAATCCTTCACCCAAAGATTATGAGCCAATATATGTAGCAGTCCTATAAGTATCCCAAAAATCGATAAAATGATCATAAATTTATCATCCTCCGTAAAAGAAAACATTTGTTTAATTCTTTTAGGGTACAGGAGAAAAAGAAAAAAAAACAAGATAAAGTACCAACCCCAAAATTTGGCTAAAAATATCGATATATCCATAATTTATTCATTTAAGTGATGAATGACGAATAGGGGTATTCTGGAATGAAAGCTCAGTGCTTTGATTTTTGGTTTAAAAAACAATCTTTCTAAAAAGCCATAATGTCGTCCAATAATCACAATCATATCTATGTTGCCTCTGCTTTGAGTAAAACAATTAAGGCCTTCTTCAAAATCAGAAACTGATAGGGTATAATAGTCATGGGCTATTTTATCTAAATAAGAATCCAGATTTTTTTTGTTGTGTTCTTGTGTCTCATCCAGATCATCCGAATCGCTAAAATGAACTATTCTGATTACAGAATCATTCATCTCAGCTAAATTGATCAAAGGAGATAAATCAGTAAGATCATGTGAGATTCGGAAATCAGTGGGAAAAAGAATCTCTTTTGGAGGCCTGAAACTATGATTTTCTGGCACTGCCATAACATGACAGGCATTTCTCATAATCACATCAGCTGTGTTACTACCCATAAAAATTTCCCTGGCCCCTGTTGCACCTTTGGTTCCCATAATAATTAGGTCTATATCCTTTTCTTCCACTTCCTGATGCACAGCCAGACTAAAAAGATTATAGTCACTTATGGTTTCAAAAACATGATTCTTGTTTTCAGGGAGTTGGGTCAGGATTTTCTCCATTCCTTCCTTGGAAGCCTGGTGCATTTCATCCTCCATGGTCGATAATTGAGAAATATTTTGGTCCATCAGTTCTTCATTGGCCAAATAGGGAATCCTGTATACATTCAATATAAAGAACTTACAGGGAATATCTTTAAAAAGATGAGTGGCATATTCAATTGCATTGACAGAAATCTCTGAAAAATCGGTAGGTAAAAGAATCTTTTTCATGACAGGTCGTTTAAATTTAAATAAAACTAAAACAATCCTGAATTTTTAGCACTGACCTTGATCATCGCCCTTATTGATTTTCGTCAGAATCACTGAATTCTTTCCATTTTTTTTCGATCAATAACCTGAATTTCATTTTTATGTGTACTAATTAATTTCTCATCCTTGAAGTCAGTCAAGGTTCTTGTTAAGGTTTCTTTGGCAATTCCCAAAAAACTAGCCAGATCTGAACGAGTAATCTCTATTGAATTCTGGCCTCCGCCTTTTTCATGAAGTTGGAGAATCGCATCGGCTGTTTTTCTTCTCACTGAATCATATGCCAAGTGTATTAAATGGTCTTTAATGTGAGCCAGATCATTAGAAAGTAAATCCATGAAATTTAATCCCAGCTGAGGGTTTGACTTGATCAGTTGTAACAATTCATTTTTTTGAATTCTAATAATTAACGTATTCTTAATTGCTTCTGCATTTTCAATATAAGGCTCGTTGGAAAGAAAAGAAGTGAAGCCAAAGAACGTCTTATCTGAGTATATCTCTGTGATTAATTCTTTTCCCTCTTGGTTAATTTTATATGTTTTTACTTCTCCATGAAGTATGTAAAAAATATGGTTACTTATATTTCCTTCACAATAGATGGTAGCTCCTGACTTATAATCCATTCTGTCTTTTTGCTTAAAGGCGTTTTCAATCTCCTCTATTCGTAATTTTTTAAGCATTTCAGAACTCTTGTGCCCCTCACTTTCCATGATTCCTTTTCTTTTTAATCTGGATGCCACGGCACTGAGTAATTCAGATTCTTCAAAAGGTTTTGTAATATAATCACTTGCCCCAAGATCCATTCCTCTTCTAACGTCTTCATGTTTGGTTTTAGCAGACATAAAAATAACCGGGATCCTTTGAAGTGACTTGTTTCTCATCATGATCTGTAAAACACCATAGCCGTCAAGTTCAGGCATCAGTATATCACAAATTATAATATCCGGCTTAAAAAAAATAGCTTTTTCCAAGCCTAATTTACCATTTTCTGCCGTTATCACTTCATAGTTTGCCAGCTGTAAAATTTCGGCAGTGTTCTCTCTAACAATTTTGTCATCTTCAATAATCAGAATCTTTTTTTTCATAAGCTTCTATTTATGATTCAATCCATACTATTGTTTTAGTATACCTTTGTTTCCGATTTTTTGTAATCGATAGGCAGTTTAACGAGCACTTTAGTACCTTTGAGTTCGGTGCTTTGAACATTGATACTGCCATTTAGCTTGTCTAAATAGCGCTTTGCAATATTAAGTCCGATCCCGGTTCCTTGAATAGGAAGTGCATTCTTAGCCCGGTAAAATCTTTCAAAAATATGCGCCATAGCTTCTGTTGGAATACCTATTCCCTGGTCTTCAATAGACACCTCTACTAAATCGTTGCTCTTGATTTTCATCCAGATCACAGAATGTTCAGAAGAATATTTAATGGCATTGTACAAGACATTTTTAATAATAATATCAATTATTTTTCTGTCCTGATATACTTCAATGGTTGATTTACAAGGTGTAATTTCTATTCTTTGACCCTCCTTGAGAATGGCCTCAGCGTCTTTTGCAAGTTTGTTAACCAAATCACAAAACTTAAATTTTGATAAGTGTAACGTGTAGTTTTCACTTTCTGTATTTTCAAGAAATAGAAAATCATCAAGGATATTGTTCAACTGAATTACCAGCATTTTGATAGTAGCAACATGTTTGGCAATTTTCTTATTCGCCAACTTATCATTGTATTTTTCTATCAGACCTGCCGAAGTCAAAATCCCACTTAAGGGGGTTTTAAACTCATGTGAAGCCAAAGAGATGAATTTTGTTTGCTTGATATTGAGTTCCTTCTCTTTTTCAAAGGCCATTTTGACTCTACTCTCGGCAATGATTCTGTCTTTGATCTCTTCTTTTAACTTCAAGTTAGATCTTTCAAGTTCTGAAACGACAAGTGTTAATTGAGCTGTTTGTTTTTCAACCTCAAATTCCAGATTTCGATTCCTTTCTTTAATGAGAAGCTCCTTCTGTTTTCTTGTACTTATTTCTGAAATAAGTGCTTTCGCATAAAACGCCCCCTCATGTTCAAAATAATTTAGACCGATTTCCAGATCGAGAATACTTCCATTTTTATGCAAACCAAAAAATTCTCGCCCTTTTCCTTTCTTATATTTTTTCGGGAATTTTAAATACGACTCAAAATGTTTGTGGTGGATCTTGTGTTGAGATTGAGGAATGAGAAGGTCTATGCTTTTACCGATTAACTCTGCTCTATTATATCCAAAGATTTCCTCCAAGGCAGAATTAATCATTACAATTCTTCCCTCTTCATTTGCTATGCATATTCCTTCTAAAAGAGAATCAAAACAAATTTTGTAAAAAACCTCATCACTTTTAAACATGCGCTTAGTTTTTCGAAAATCTACTTCATGAAGTTACGGCTATTTTAAAGGAAATAATTGATTTAAGTGTAATTTATGTCTATAATATAATCATTCTAAATAAACATATTCTGAGGGTATCAACCTATGGCCTGCCCGTTTTTATAGGTCGTTTTATTCACCAAACGTCCTTTCTCATCATAAGTCTCAAAGTCACCGGTCAACCTGCCATCTTTAAAATAACCCTTCCTTTTTAATTTTCCATTTTCATGATAAATCTCAAAGGGTCCATTTTCTATGCCTTGTGAGTAATAACCTTTTCGTTTTAAACGTCCATTTTCATAATACATATGAAAAACGCCCTCCTTTTCACCATTCTCATACTCCGTTTTCACATAGAGCATCATATTTTCATAAAAGTTCTCATAAGTTCCGTTGAGACGATCATTGGAGTAAAAGGTAGTTTCCTTTAAATCACTGTTTTCATAGTATTTAAGAGAAGCACCTTCTTTTATACCATTCTGGTAAGTAACACTATACTTTAAGTTCCCGTTCTCGTAGTACTTCTTTTGAATACCATCATAAGTCCCTTCAATGTGGTTTCCTTCTGCTTCCTTTTGTCCGTTTTTGTAATACATGAGCAACCGACCATGGTATTTACCTTGATTGAAGCTGGTTTTTATCTTTATTTGACCATTTTCAAAGTATTCTTCATATTGGCCGTGATATTTGTCATCCTTAAAGGAAGTCTTTCGCTTTAGTTTGCCGGTTTCATAATAAAGTTCATATGGTCCATTTTTGATGCCATTCTCAACCGAATATTTCAATTTTGGAATAATGTAATTCTCATAAACTACCCCATCATATTGGACCTCATTAGCATAAAGTAATGTTTTACCGTCTATATTCCTTTCTTCTATTTCCGAAACGTGCACCTTTTCCTGAGCGTTTAATATGCTAACGCACGAAAACACAAGAAAAAGTATCAATATTTTTTCTTTCATTACATCAAGATTAATTTCACCAAACCGCTCAAACATAAAAATTTATCCTGAAAGATAAAATTATTTAACCTTTGGATTATTAATTGTTTTAAACAAAATTTACTGAAAACGAGCTTGTTGCCCCTTTAAAACACCTGAAGAATAAAAGACCTTTTGCTAAAAAAAACAGTCTTATCTTTTGAAACAAAAACCTTTTACCAGTTCAATGCTGGATTTAGATATAATTACAACACCCATGAAAAGTGTCACATAAACGAATCCTTTTACACCAGAAGCTAATAGCCCTAGTTCGGGGGCATTGAATTGAGTGATGGTGTTAAAAACGAGAAACAGCCCTATGATCACTGTCATGCCTACTAAAACTTTAAAAATCTCTTTCATTGTATGTCTATTATGATATTCATAGGTAAATTTATGTATAATACAACAACAATGAGGCGACATGTTATGTCGAAGGTTCTTTTAATTTCTTTTCGAAACAAATGCTGTTTTCTACTGCCTCATATTGTAAGTAGTTTGGTATTATTTGATATCCTTCCTTTTCATAAAAGGCAATGGCTTCCGGCTGTCTTTTCCCTGTTTCCAATCTGCAAACCAAATTTCCCAGTTCCGATGCCCATTTTTCCAATTCTGCCAGAATAATTCTGGCAACACCCCTCCCTCTCGCTTCCTTAGCAACAAACATTCTTTTCACTTCCATGGCCTCATTGTCCAGCACTTTAATGGTTCCACAACCAATGAAAACTCCCCTCTCGCTGGCAAGTACAACATATTTCAAATTATCTATTTGATTGAACTGATTGTAAAAAGCATGTTCATCTCCATCTCTTTCGGCCAATTCAGCATCAAGCAGGTTTACAAGTTTCCTAAAATCAGGATGTGAAGAATCTGTTCTCAGTAGTGTAATCATAATCCAATGTTTAAAAACATTTTTACTCAATGCCCGTCTTATACGTCTTTAAGGCCCTTTCTCTCGCATATTTATGATCTATCATCGGCTCACGATACCCGAGGCTATCATATTCAGGTATCCATTTTCGAACATAAACAAGATCCTTATCGAATTTTTTCAGTTGCTCAGAAGGATTAAAAATTCGAAAATAAGGTGCCGCGTCACAGCCGGTGCCAGCGGCCCATTGCCAGTTTCCATTATTTGAAGAAAGCTCATAATCAAGAAGTTTAGAAGCAAAATATGCCTCCCCCCAGCGCCAGTCGATCAGCAGATGTTTACATAAGAAACCTGCCGTGATCATTCTTACCCTGTTGTGCATATAACCGGTTTTATTCAATTCTCTCATTCCGGCATCCACCATCGGATATCCCGTTTGCCCCTTACACCAATTCTCAAAATCAGCAGGGTCATTTCTCCAGATTACCCCATCGTATTTCGTCTTAAAATTCTGATGAACCGCCTTTGGATAATGGTAAAGAATTTGCATAAAAAATTCTCTCCAGATCAATTCACTAACCAGAACTTCACTTATTGACCAAAGACTTGATACTATTTCTCTTATGCTGATTGTTCCAAAACGCAGGTGAGGACCCATAGCTGTGCCTCCGCTTTTTGCAGGAAAATCACGATCCCGTCCATAGTCAACTGCCCGTGATACATCAAAATCATTAACTGTTTTCTCAGAAGTGGTAAACCCCAGACTCTCCAGTGTTGGAAAAGAATTCGGCTGCTTTAAAAATCGTTCAAAGTTTGCTGTCTTATCTTCAAAGTTCGGTTTAAATTGTTTGAGCCATTTATTTTTATAAGGCGTAAAAACATGATAGGGTTCCTTGTTATCCTTTACGATTTCTCCTTCTTCAAAAATTACCTGATCTTTAAACTGATAAAACCCAACAGATGAAGCTTGCAATAATTCCTGAACTTTTTTATCTCTCTCACGTGCATAAGGTTCATAATCTTTGTTGCTAAAAACCTTTGAAATCTTGTATTTGTTCAGGAGTTCTTTCCATACCTCAAGAGGATCTCCCTTAAGAACCAAAATGCCGCTACCAAGCTTTTTAAGGGTATCATCTAGAACCTTTAGTGACTTATGAATAAAGCTAATTCTTGGATCATCAGAAGACAATTCATTGATGATGAGTTCGTCAAATATAAAAATAGGTAGCACAGATTCATTTTCCGCCAAAGCAGCTAATAAACCGGTATTGTCATTAAATCTAAGATCACGACGAAACCAAAAAACTATTTTACCCATTTCAACTTTACATTTTCTTATTTATTCACTTCCCTGAAGAAGCTATATTGTTCATCATACCCCTAAAAATAAAACCGTGAAAGGGATAAACAGCATACCAATACAAACGGCCCATCAACCCTACTGGTCTAAAAGTAGCTGTTTGAACCAGGTACCCATTTTTTATTCTGAATTCAAGCCATGCTTCTCCAGGGAGCTTCATCTCGGCAAATAATAACAACCTACCTTCTTTTTTGTTGGCATATAGAACCCTCCAAAAGTCAACAGCATCGCCCGAATTCAGCTCTATTTCACTAGTTCTGCCTCTTCTAAGCCCTACACCTCCAGCTAATTTGTCCATAAAGCCTCGAATTTTCCACAGCCAGTTGCCATAATACCATCCGTTTTGGCCTCCAATTCTCCAAATATTATCAATAGTGGTTTGTAAATCATCATATTTTATTTTTCTGTGATCCTTAAAACAACCAAAAGAAGGTACATTAATAAAGTCGGATATATCCATTTCCAAAGTGCCACTGCTCATCGCATCTTTCCAACTTGAAACAATCTCATTGCTTTCTATTTTACTGAAAGCCCTGATCAAAGATTCCTTGTAACTTATAGGTTCTATGCCAAGAGTTTTTGCCCATGTATTATTTCTACAAATCACCTCGATCTTCATACTATTAACCAAAGCGATGGCAAGGTTATACGACGTTGACGTAACAAAATACAACCAATAGGAAGACAATCTGGGCGTCATGACCGGAACAATATAAATGTGCCTTTTTAAATTTCTTGCACTTGCAAATTCTAATAGCATTTGCTTATAACTTAAAATGTCAGGACCTCCAATATCAAAATCTTTGTCATAACCTTTTTCATTAAACATGGTCTTCACAAGAAAGGCAATTACATCAGTGACTCCAATGGGCTGACATTTAGTTTCAAGCCATTTTGGGGTAACCATAATAGGTAATTTTTCTACCAGATCTCTAATAATCTCAAAAGAGGCACTTCCAGAACCAATTATGATTCCCGCTCTCAGGGTGGTCAACTTGAAATTCCCCTTCGATAATTCTTCTTCGACATTTTTACGTGACTCCAGATGTTTTGACAATCCTTCAGCGTTAATGATCCCGCTTAGGTACACTATATGCTTTACCTGGGTTCGGTTCATCGCTTCTTTAAAATTATGGGCAGATTGATATTCGAGCTGTTCATAATCCTTGGAAGATGACATGGAATGCACGAGATAATAGGCTCCGTCAATATCATTGGGAATATTTGCCATAGTTGTTTGATCGAGAAGATCAAGTTCTATAATTTGGATCTTGGATTTTAAGGATTCCGGAGGATTAAATCTTTTTAAATCTCTAACCCCACATATCACTTCATAACCTTTTTCCACAAGAACCGGTAATAGCCTCTTGCCAATATAACCAGTAGCTCCGGTGAGAAGTATCTTCATAATTTTTTTGTTTTATTCATTTCTTAGACTTAATGTCTTTTAAAATATCTCTTATTTCGAGTAGTACTTCCAAGGATTCCCTCTCTTTTGACACTAATTGCACATCATCGGGTTTTCGCATGAGTAATTCCCTTTGTTCCAATACCTCTTGTTTGAATTCCTCCGCTTTTAAGAATTTTCACGCAATTACTATTAAACAGGATTAGCATGCCTAAAAATACTGAAAATTTCAATGGGTTCGATCCTGAAACAATCTATTAAAACCAATCATTCCATTTAAAAAGGTGTTCTAACTGAACCAAGCAAAAAAAATTATCTTTGTTCAAACAGATTTGTATTCAACGTATCAGACGCATATGAAAAAATCATTTATTCTATTTCTTTTGGCCTTGGCAGGCTGCGTTCATATCCAACAGGAGCCTACAGATAACAAAGACTTGGAACGCTGGCGAGAACAAGCGAAAAATGTAGAGATCATAAGAGATGATTTTGGTGTGCCTCATATATACGGTAAATCAGATGCTGATGCAGTTTTTGGCTTGTTATATGCGCAATGTGAAGATGATTTTAACAGGGTTGAGAGAAATTATATTTGGGCCATTGGTCGATTAGCAGAAATCGAAGGGGAAAAAGCCTTGTACAGTGACCTTAGAGCCCGCTTGTATATGACCAAAGATGAGGCCTTGAATAATTTTAATGAAAGTCCTGAATGGATGCAAAAATTATGTGTGGCCTTTGCCGATGGAATCAATTATTATATGGCAACACATCCAGAGGTACAGCCTAAGTTATTAGATCATTTTGAACCCTGGATGCCCTTTTATTTCAGCGAAGGCTCTATAGGTGGTGATATAGAAAGAGTCTCTACAAAAAAGATTCAAAATTTCTATGATTCAAATACTGAATCAGCGCTGGCACAGGTCCATGACGGAATGCTACGATTGAACTATGGAGATCTGCAAGGATCAAACGGACTGGCCATCGGAGGCAAACTAACCCGATCGGGTAGAAGTATGTTATTGATTAATCCGCATACTTCTTTTTTCTTTAGGGGAGAAGTTCATGTGGTGAGTGAAGAAGGTCTAAATGCATATGGGGCCGTTACCTGGGGGCAATTCTTTGTTTATCAAGGGTTCAATGCAAAAACTGGGTGGATGCATACTTCGACAGGAACCGATATCATAGATGAATTCGAAGAAACCATCATCGAAGATGTCAATGGGCCTTTATATCAATATGGCGATGAAAAAAGAAAACTTGAATCATACCCAGTTAGTTTAAACTATAAAACTGACGAGGGAATTAAAGAAAAAACTTTTAATGCGTTTAGATCACATCATGGTCCTATCACACATGCTAATGAAGAAAAGTGGGTTGCTACTGCCCTGATGTGGGAGCCTGTTCAAGCCTTGCAACAATCGTTTTTGAGAACTAAACAGCAAAATCACAAGACTTTTATGCAAATGATGACCTTGAGAACCAATTCTTCCAACAATACGGTTTTCGCTGATGCTGAAGGAAATATTGCCTATTACCACGGTAATTTCATCCCCGAAAGAAATACAAATTTTGACTATACACAGCCAGTGGATGGCAGTAATCCGGCAACTGATTGGAATGGTCTTCATGAAGTTGATGAAAACATTCTTATAGTAAATCCGGATAACGGTTGGATACAAAATTGTAATTCCACTCCCTTCACTGCAGCAGGAAAAAATAGTCCAAAACGCGAAAATTATCCAGCCTATATGACTTCCTTTCCTGAAAATTACAGGGGAATTCATGCTGTTTCCTTATTGAAAGAAGCCGATGACCTCACTCTTGATACCTTGATTGAACTGGCATATGACCATTATCTTCCAGGAGCAGAGGATCTTATTTTCGGATTATTGGAAGCTGCAAAGTCACATACTATTTCAGACCCCAAACAAAAAGCAGCTCTAAAGGTATTAGGTTCGTGGGATTTTAAAGTAGCTGTAAATTCTGTGGCTATGACTTTGGCTCAATATTATCTGAATACCTATAAAAAATCAGGATATATAACATATCAAAGGCGCGATTTTATACAAATGATCGAATATATGAGCAAAACATCCTCAACCAAGGAGCGTCTTGAGCTATTCAAAAGATCTCTGGAACAACTTGAACTTGATTTTGGAAGCTGGGAGATACCTTGGGGTGAATACAACAGATACCAAAGACTTAATGGTGATATTGTTCAAAAGTTCAACGATAGTCTTGCTAGTATTCCTGTTGGGATGGCGAGCGGGTATTGGGGAACACTTGCTTCCTTTGGTACCAGACATGGAGAACATACAAAACGCATCTATGGGGTTGGAGGTAATAGCTTTGTAGCGGTTGTAGAGTTTGGTGACAAGGTGCGAGCCAAAACCCTATTGGCCGGAGGTCAGAGTGGAAACCCTGAATCTGTACATTTTGATGATCAGGCAGAACGCTATGCTAATGCCCAATTCAAAACGGTTGCTTATTATAAAGAAGATGTACTCAAAAGAGCAGTTTCCACCTATCATCCGGGAGAAAAGTCAAAAAACGATTAGCTATGAAAAAAATAGCCATTCTTTATCAGGATTTACCAGCACCTTTAAAAGATGGAGTGCTGAAACCTATGAAACCGGGGGGCTACTCAGACAGCGGGGCTGACCTCGCCTATTCTTTAAAGTTAAAAGGCCTGCCCGTAGTGACTCCGTCTAAATTGCCAAATGAAACAAGCGACATGGATTGGGTGTTTCCAGATACTCATAAAGGCATACAAAATGCCCTCGATTCGGAGGCTCGGATTTTTTGGTTAAACACAGTGCTGCATGAAGATCATCCCATAAAAGATTTTAGGGGTCAGGGACTCGAAATAGTAGGTCAGTCGCCTTTTGTGGTAGAGAAGTATGACGATAAATGGATAACAAACGAATGGCTGAGACATCATGATATTCCCGTACCTGAAGCCTGGCTTATTGAAGAGAATGATCGTGATACTTATCATATTCCGCCTTCCTTTCCAATCGTGCTCAAACCGTTAAGAGGTCGGGGAAGTCAAGGTGTTGTATTGGTTTATGATCGTGAAGAAATAAAAAGGGAATTAAAAAAAATGTTCCAATCCAAACTTTATGGAACAAAGGTCTATGCAGAAACCTATTTATCTGGAAAAGAAATTACACTAACTGTTATGCCCCCGGGCACTTATACTATTGACGGATTAAAAAGAGTAAAGGAAAAACATTGGTGCCTCCCTCCAATACTCAGATTTAATCATGTCAATGGAATTGCTCCCTATAGTGGAAATATAGCAGTTATAAACAATTCGAGGATTCTTAAGGCTTCGGAAACAAAAAATAATCGACTGATTGAAGCAATGTCACATTGTGAAAAAGCCGCAAAGCTCATAGGGGCCAAAGCTCCTGTAAGGATTGATTGCCGTGAAGATAAAAAAGGCAGGTTTTATCTCTTTGACCTCAATCTGAAACCCAATATGACAGGATCATCTAGAATTCATAGAAAAGATCAGGACAGCTTGACTGCCTTAGCTGCAAAGGCCATTGGCTGGTCGTACACTGATCTAAATGTGAACATTCTTGATCAAAAATGGCCTTGGTAATGCCTATACATTTCTGATACTTAGAGTCCCTGTTTTAGGAGTTTTAAAAAAATCATCAGTCCCAATCAGATGATTCAAGCACAAAGATCTCGCCTACCTCGGTTTCAAAAATACTGGCTAGTCTCAGTGCCAAAACCGTTGAGGGAACGTACTTACCTAATTCCATGGCATTAATGGTCTGTCTGCTCACTTTGGCCAATCGTGCCAGTTCTGCCTGAGTTATATTCTTTTTCGCTCTTTCAACCTTAATGCTATTCTTCATGACTCATCGATTTATTGAATTTTCTAACCTGCCAATTGAATCTTATGATAAAGAATAACAATATGGTAAACATATTAAATATCATCACCCAAAGAAAAGATATTCCATACACAAATATCATAGCAGCCAATAAAATGGCATAATTCACATAGGTAGCCCAAACAAGTGATTCGAGCCTGATCTTAGCGATCAATTCATCTTCCTGTTTTTCTTTTGAAAAAGCAACCAGGAGGAAACTCAGGATCAAGATCACTCCAATAATTTCATTCAACACATTGTTCTCAGTCATTCCGACAACAAATTTTTCACCCAAAAACTCGTCAACAAATATGGCAGGAACATTTAAATCAAAAACTTCAGGTTCTATATCGTTGTTAACTACATAGAGGCCTAAAAGTACAAAAGGAATCAAAATCAACAAGCCAATGCGTTTGAATCGATAAGGGAACAAATAGTTTAGTTTCATAATATTGAATTTAATATTGACACAAATGTATGAAATATTTATCATTTAGTAAAGTATTTTTTACTTTTTGTCATAAATACTTTCCTTATACAAGTATATTTACTAATCTAAATAGGTAATTATATAGTACATAATTCATACCTTTGCTAAGTTTAATCAGTCATTTATCTATGAAAAAAATAGCTCTATGTTTCGTTGTATTTATATTCTTTTATTCCTGTAGCACAGTTCCGATAACCGAAAGGAAACGTGTAAATATCGTGGAAGATTCTGAAATTCTTCCGGCTAGTTTTGCGCAATATGATACTTTTCTAAAAGAAAATAAATTATCCGATGATAAAGCAAAGACAAAAGAAATTCTGGAGGTTGGTCAAAGAATTTCAAAATCTGTTGACCGTTTCATGAGGTCTAATGGAATGACTGAAGAGGCCAATAACTACAAATGGGAATTCAATCTTGTTCAAGATGATCAAATGAACGCCTGGTGCCTTCCAGGAGGAAAGGTTGTTTTCTTTACAGGCATGCTGCCTGTTTGTAAAAATACAGATGGCATTGCGGCTGTAATGGGACATGAAATTGCCCATGCCTTTGCCAAACACGGACAAGAGAGAATGACCAGTTCTTATGGTCAACAATTGGGAGGTATGGCGGTTGCCTTGGGTACCTCCGGACAAAATTATGAAACTCAGATGCTGTGGAATAGTGTCTATGGAATTAGCTCGCAGGTTGGGATGCTGGCTTATAGCAGGACGCATGAAACCGAAGCCGATAAACTTGGGATGGTTTTTATGATCATGGCAGGTTATGACCCAGAGGAGTCAATTCGATTATGGAAAAGAATGAAAGAGGCCTCCAAGGCGGCAGCGCCTCCTGAATTTTTAAGTACTCACCCATCAAACGATACCCGGATCGAAAACTTAAAACAATACCTCCCTGTAGCCAGAATGAATGCAAGAGAATACGGCGTTGATAACTAAAATGTTGACCGTAATTGAAAAAAATGCCATTGAAATAGCGACAAGTAACGAGGTAGAATAGAACTTTTCCAAAAGAAAAAAACACATTGTCACTAAAAATTAATGATTTAGATCAATTATATTTGTAGAAGCCCGAATTCGATATATAATATATATTACCCTTTGAAGAAGATAATTCCTTTTATTATTATAATGTTGATCGCAACAATTTCGTTTGCACAAAAATCGAAAACAGATCATCAAAAAATATATAAGGTTAATTTGAAAAGTGAGATTCCATTAACCGTGGGATTATTTGCTCTAAATTATTATGGATTTCAGGTCTTAGATAGAAAGGGAACTCTCGATAGCCTCCAAATAGTTTCTCTCGATAAAAATGATGTATGGGCCTTTGACAGAAATGCCCTTACTCAAGGTACTTCCCAACGTTTCGATGCAGAGAAAATTTCAGATGTTGGAATGAATCTTTCATTATTCTTACCGGCATTACTTGCCCTCGACAAAGATATTCGTCATGACTGGTTAGATCTGCTGGTATTATATCTTGAAACACAGGCAATAAACACAACGCTTTACGCCTATGGTGGACCAATGCTTACAAAGCGAATAAGGCCCTTTGTTTATTATGATGAAATTCCACTGGATGACAAAACCGTTACCGGAACAACTGACTCATTTTTTAGTGGACATACTTCAACCACAGCAGCTGCATCGTTTTTTATGGCCAAAGTTTATAGTGATTATCATCCTGAACTGGGAAATAAAAAATACCTGATATTTGCTGCCGCTTTGATACCACCAGCAATTGTTGGTTATCATCGCTACAGAGCATTAAAACATTTTCCAACAGATGTCATGACCGGAACCATTATTGGTGCAGCAACTGGAATTCTGGTACCCCATCTTCATAAAATTGTCAAACGGAAAAATGAAAACCTGTCGGTGATGCCTTATGTAGGAGAATATTCAGGGCTTGCTGTTTATTTGAAATTTTAACTATCAAAATTTGCTGTCATTTGATTTATTCCAAAAGTATTGATAAGATAAGAATACTCCATCCAAATTAGGTCCTTGTTTTATACGTAAACTTGATTTCCCAACCAACCTTATAGTATGACTATTGCTAATTGGGACGGCCACAGAAGCGCCAAAAATAAAGGATGAAATGGTAACTTCTCTTTTTACATCATCTACGCTTACTTTTGCCCCATACCCATAACCAGCATCCGCAGTAATCCACATTCTGTTGTTAAAGGTTTTTATGACATGTGTTTTAATTCCCAGGAAGGGTGACTGCTTCAGTACGCGACCATTTAGATAATTATAATTTGGAGTGAAAAACCAAGTACTCAAATAAAACTCCATAACCCAGTTTTTATCAAAATGCTGAGCCAATCCAAGCTGCGTTTTAAAAGCCCAACGATTAGAACCTAAGTTTGGTAATATGCTGGAATCATAGGCTCCGGTTGGTGCTATTACTTGAGTTGAGAACCCCATTATGGTTTTTGGCTTGTAGTCTTTAAACTTCGACATAGAAGTTGATGGAGCACCCAAAAAATCAAATGAGAACCGCATTCTTATATCTCCGAAACC
>RCNC010000412.1_pt1 | contig 46061 bp, 40 predicted proteins | sample 2041301 | NCBI WGS metagenome assembly RCNC01 (sample SAMN09708231, study PRJNA481090) | Marine sediment metagenome, whole genome shotgun sequencing project. | biome: marine sediment; feature: ocean; material: sediment; isolation source: Sewage treatment plant 13A marine sediment (STP13A) ...
CTTTTCATTCAGCGACGAGAGCGCCGATCTGTTCAATCTCGACCTCTGGCGGCAGGTGCTTCGCCGCCCGTCACTGCTGGGCTACGGCACCTCCTTTGCCTTTCCCCTGCTGCTTATCCTCGGCGCCCATGAAATGGGCCACTTTTTCGCGTGCCGCTACCACGGAATTCGCGCAACCCTGCCCCACTTTCTGCCCGCCCCGACGTGGTTCGGCACGTTCGGCGCCTTCATCCGCATCCGGGGGCCGATTCCCAGCCGCCGGGCGCTGTTCGACGTGGGTGTGGCCGGTCCGCTGGCCGGATTCCTGGTGACCATCCCGGTGCTGGTTTACGGCCTCGGGCACTCAACGCCCCAGCTCTTTCGCCCCGTTCCAGGCTACTGGCACATCTTCCTCGGACAACCGCTGGCCTTCAGCGGCCTGGTGCGGCTGCTGCACGGCCCCCTTCCCCCCGGAGTGGTGCTGGAGTATCACCCGGCGGCCTTTGCCGGATGGATCGGGCTGCTGATCACCGCTATCAACCTCTTCCCGGTCTCCCAGCTGGACGGCGGCCATCTCTGCTACTCGCTCTTCGGCCGGTCATTTTTTCTCGCGGCGTCCCGCGTGGTATTTATCATCATCCTGTTGCTGGGATTTGTGTACAAGGGCTGGTTGATCTGGCCGCTGATCGTTTTTTTCATCGGCTTCAAACACCCGCCGACCCTCAACGACTCCCTGAAACCCGGCCCGGGGCGCAAGCTCATCGCCGCCGTGGCCGTGCTGGTCTTCGCCCTCTGCCTCACCATTAGACCGATCTACTTCATCACCATCGGCTGACCCGGCACTGTTCACGGCCCGGATCAGTGGCGGCCCTCGAAGTAATCCCTGAGAATTTCGGCGTGGTCAAAGGCCAGGGTGGTGTCATCGATCTCCCCCCGGCTGAAAAATGAGGCTTCGGCGGCGTCGTCAGCAGCCAGCAGGATACCGCTGCGGACAGTGGCGAGAAAAACGGTGGTGATGGTGTGGCCCCGGGGATCCCGGTCGGGTCTGGAGTAGGTGTGAAACTGGCGCTCCAGGGCCACGTTGAGCGAGGTCTCTTCCAGGGCTTCCCGGACGGCGGCGGACTCCAGGTCTTCCCCCAGGTCGACAAAGCCGCCGGGCAGGGCCCACCCCGGGGGCGGGTTGCGACGTTTGATCAGCACCACCCGGTCCTGCCGGTCACGGATGATCAGATCCACCGTGGGCACTGGATTTCGGTATGGACCGCTCATGGGATTGTCAGCGGAGGCCCATTTTACGGCGGGCCTCGTCCATGGTTTCCCCGGCTATGGCCCGGGCACGCTCCGCTCCCTCCTCCAGCATCCGGTGTACTATTCCCGGGTCGGCCTGCAGCTCCCGTGCCCGCTCCTGAATCGGCTCCAAGGCCGCCGTCATATGTTCGTGGAGCATCATCTTGCAGTCGAAACAGCCGATGCCAGCCGTGCGGCACTCCCGGTCCACAGTGGCCACGGTCTCCGCCGGAGAGAAGAGCTTGTGCAGGGTGAAAATGTTGCAGATATCCGGGGTTCCGGGATCGTCGCGACGGACTCGCGCCGGGTCGGTGAACGCCGGCCCCAGTTTCTTCTTCACCGTCTCGGGAGAATCCATCATCCCGATATAATTGTCGAGGCTCTTGCTCATCTTGGCCTTGCCGTCCAGCCCCATGATGCGGGCGCCCTCGCCAAGAATTGTCGTCGGCTCGGGGAACATGTCGCCGTATATCCGGTTGAACTTGCGGGCCAGATCACGGGAAAGTTCCAGGTGCTGTGACTGGTCCTCCCCAACCGGAACCACCGCCGCCTTGTAGAGCAGGATGTCAGCCGCCTGCAGCACGGGATAGGTGAACAGTCCGGCGTTGACGTTCTTCGCGTTTCGCCGCGATTTCTCCTTGAACTGGGTCATCCGCTCCAGCACCCCCAGCGGGGCCAGCGTGTTGAGGATCCAGGCCAGTTCGGTGTGCTCGGGCACCGCGGACTGCACGAAGAAGGTACAGCGCCCCGGTTCCAGGCCACAGGCCATGTTCACCAGCGCCGCATCGAAGATCCGCTGCTGCATGGTGCCCGGGTCCTGGGGAACGGTGTACGCGTGGTAGTCGACGATACAGAAAAAACAGTCGTAGTCGTCGAGCAGTTCGACCCACTTGCGGATCGCCCCGAGGTAGTTGCCGATGTGGATTTCTCCGCTGGGTTGAATGCCGCTGAAAAGGCGTTTCCTGGCCATCCGGGCAGTCCCTTCATGAAATGGCGCCGCCGTGACGGCACAACAGGGCTGATTGTACAAAGCAGGGGAACCGCCCGCAACGGTTCCCTGCCCTTCGCTCTTCGCCGCAAGGTGCTGCCCGGTCAGCGGACCGCACTGCCCGCGGTCATCCCCGAACCGCTGGTCACCTGTGCTTTCGAATACTTCTCCTTGACCTCCACCACTTCCACCGTGCCCACTTCGGTCTCCTCGGACCCCAGTGACTCGCCGGTGTCGGGGTCGATGATCTCCTCGCCCAGGGCGAAGACGGTGAAGGTATCACCGACCTGCACTCCCTTGGTGGCTCCCATGTTGAGGTAAACCAGCCCCCCGCTGACCTTGGAGATCTTCCCCTGTGGTGCCGGTCGCGAACCGTCCGAGCCGCTGAGGCTGGAAGACTTGTCGATCAGCTTGCGGCTCAACTCTTCCACCGCCGGACGAAAGACCTTGTCCACGGCGGTTTCGTCGTAGTCCACTCCCCCGCCGGTGCCGAACACGGTGAATTTGAAATTGCTGTCTTCACCGGTGGCCTCGTCGGCAAAAACGATCTCCCCGGTGGTGGTGTTGATCAGCCGTACCGACAGGCCGCCCTCCAGCGTTTTCTTTTTGGCGCTCATGGCTATCCGCCAACCGGCCTGACCGCCCACCTGCCGTTCACCGAACTTTGTGATGCGGCCGGTGAGCATGTAGTCGACACCGAGCAACTGGCCGGCGCTCACCGCACTGTTGGCACTGACCTGCCCCGAGAGGGAAAGGCCCTGCTCCTGGAGAATGGCATCCAGCCGTTGCCGCTCGATAACGGTGAACTTCCCCGATTTCACCAGCTCGTTCATGAACAGGGCATTGACCTCGAACTCCACCTCATGCTTGTGGTCCCGCCAGTGACTCCAGAAGTTCCGGTCCTCACTGTCAAAGTCGATCACCGCAACCCGCGGTTTGCCGGCCAACGCATCCGATGGAGCCGCCGCTGAAAAGATCAGCGCCAGAGCTATCGAGACAATCAGGAAAGTGGAGGTCGTGGGATTCTTCATTTCACTTCTCCTCTGTTGAACAGATTCGCCGACCGCAGGCCGGCACCCCTGGTCAAAAACTGGTTCCCTTCAACGATACGACAAACCGTGACGATAGTAAGTTTCGGCAAAAAATGTAGCGCAGGTGAGGGATGTTGTCAAGAATCCGCATCCCGCCCCATGAATCGGGCCAGCCCGCAGTAGACCGGCAGGGCGGCAAGACTGCCAAGGCCATCGGCCAGCAGGTCGGACACCGAGGCCACCCGGGTAACCACCCGTGACTGGTGCCACTCATCGAACAGACCGTAGGACAGGGCGAACAGGACAGCGACCACCATCAACCACGGCCGCACCGGGTGGCGAAAGCCCCGGTTCACCGCCAGCAGGAAGAGGAAGGTGAGCAGGCCGAATGACGCTCCGTGCAGCAGTTTGTCCCAGACAGCACCAAAGGCGCTGGGAATCTCGTCGGACGTCAGTGATGAAAACCAGTAGATGACAATGGTGTAGGCCAGCAGAACCAACCAGTAGCCAAGAGTGGAGGACCAGCCGGGAAGGCGCATGGAATCACCGGTTCCGTAGTGCCGTCAGACGGCTGCCGTGGCGCTTCAACGGGGGAAGGGGAACATCAGCCAGCTAAGAGCGATACCGCCAAGCAGCAGGCCCAGGAAGAGCCACAGGCCGAAGAAGAAGCGTTCCCGCTTCCCGTCCTTTCCCAGACAGGCAAAAACAGCGGCCACGGCGGCGGCGAACAGTATCATCAGGGTGATGTGATTGAGCATGCGCGGGCCCGTCCTCAGGGTTTGTAGCCCACCCCGACGTCATAGGCATCGAGGATGATCAGCATGTTCAGCAGGCCGGCCACCAGGATAAAGGTGTTGCCGAATTCAAAAAAGGGAGAGCGGTTGTCACCCAGGCCCCCGGATGTAACCCTACTCTGGCGAAGAAGGAAGTGCACCGGACCGTTGCCCATGCTGGCGAAGGTGGCCAGAACTGTGAGCGGCTGGTCTTTTTTCACCCGGTAGATCTGGCCGTCCATCACGATACCGAGCACCAGCAGCAGGACCACCACCCCGAGAAATATCGAGGCGCGCCCCTTCTTTCCCAGATACCAGTGACCGGCCCCGGGGACTATCCATCCCAGAAAGCAGGCGGTGAGCGCCTTGCGTACCATCTCCGGCGCCGGCCGCTTCAACGGCCGAGCCTGTTCCGCCGGCTGATCGGCCGGCTTCCTCGATTTTGCTTTTTTTGCCACGTGTTTCACCGCCTCTGTTCCGTTCCAGGAGACGGGGGATTGTAGTACAGGGACCTGGGACTGTCAAGATTGACCCGCCCGCTCCAACAGGTGGGGACACCGATTCAGCGCTTTTCAATGGTGCGGGAGACGATGCCGGAGAGGTGGTAAATGTAATGGAAACCGGAAAACAGGGTAAAGAAGAGGGTGAGCCAGACCAGCCCGCTGACCAGCCAGTCCGCCGGCAGGCTGAAGGCATTGACCAGCAGCACGGCCAGCACCAGCGCCAGTTGGAAGAAGGTGGTCAGCTTGCCCCAGATGGTGGGCGGGAAGCTCACCGCTCCCACGGCGATACGGACAAAGATCGCCGAGAAGGAGATCAGAACATCACGGAGGACGGTCCAGATCACCAGCCACAGCGGAATCTGGCCCATACAGGCCAGGCAGATAAAAACCGACACCAGGAGCAGTTTGTCCGCGATGGGATCGAGGTAGGAACCGAGCACGGTCCTCTGCTGCCAGCGCCGGGCGATATAGCCGTCCAGAATGTCGGTCAGAGCCATGACCAGGAAGAGAAACAGGGTCAGGGTGTAGCGCTCCTGGACGAGCCAGAAGAGGATAAACGGAATCAGTACGATCCGCGCGAGGGTCAGCAGATTGGCAGTGGTCCAGGTCATCAGGAGCGTGCCGCAGCCACCAGTGGATGAACGGCCGGGAGCGTACCCTCGGCCGTCATGAGTCCTAATTGGTTGATTCTGTTATCACTTTGTAACTTGATCCGTGTGGGAATATACTCCAGGGACGCGGGGAAAAGCAAGAAACCCCGCTGAGCCACCGCTCCCGCATCACTGTTCCGGCTCAGGAAACATGCGGTGCAGAGCCGAAATCAATTCCAGTGCGTCAGCAGCCGTGGCCGGTGTGTTGATACGTATGGTGTCGTCGGGGAACCTGTTCACCAGGCCGAGGCTCACCAGTTGGCTGATGCACTGGTGGTGCCGGTGGTCACGGCTCAGATCGGGGAAGACCATGGTCTCCGTTTCCTGGACACCGGCATCACCGAACTGTTGGAGCAACCGGCAGCCGGCAAAGGCCAGATCACCCCTGCTCACCGGTCCGACCGGCCGGAAGGTGTGATTCTGGTAAAGATCCATCACACCGTGATCCACCACGGCTCGGATATAGACCTGAGACCAGTGGGGCGCGGCATCCCGGATTACATTTTGTCGTGCCACGTTCCCTGAAGCCTCCCCACTACCCCACTGATACTCCATGGCGATGATCGCCGCCAACCCGCCGCGGTCCAGAGGGATGCGGCCGGCCAGCAACTGGCGGTATTCCCCGGGGATGGACGCATCGCGCAGTTTTTCCTCGGCCCGTATCAGGCCCTCCTGGAATTCAGCGGTCTTGCCCGTATCCGCCGCAAGCAGGGACTGGAACAGGCTGACGGCATGCTCCGGCCTTCCGTGTTCCAGTTCGAGCCAGGCCAGTTGTTGCCGATAGGCCAGCGCTTCCTCACCTGTTGACAGCGACAGTGCTCGTTCCAGGGATTCAAGAGCTTCATCAAACCGGCCGCTCGCTTGCAAGGCGCCGGCCAGCAGTCCGTGAAGCTGCGGGAGATCCGGATTCCAGCCGATGGCCTGCCGGTAGTAGACGGCGGCAGCCTCGGGGTCGCTGTCAAGCAGTGCGCCCGCCCTCCGCACCGCCTGCTGTACCGCTTCCAGCCGGGCCGTCTCAGCTTCCAGTGAAATCGGGACGCTTTGTGGATATCTCCTGGACAGCGTCTCATAGAGAGCGATGCTCTTGTCCGCCTGTCCCAGAAGACGCTGTCTCAGCGCTTCACCCAGGAGTGCGGGGCCGTATTGCGGTTCTGCCGCCAGTGCGCCGGCAAAGGATCGATCGGCCTCCGGGTAGAGACCCAGTCCCAGGCGGGCGAAACCCTGGCCACTGAAAGCGGCGGCACTCTCGGTTGCGGAGAGCGTCGGTGTTCCGTCCAGCAATTTGTCAAAAATCTCGGCGGCACGGGTAAATCCACCGGCACGCAGCGCGTCCCACCCTCGAAGCAGTTCCGGTGTGAGATCCGATGAGACCAGGCCTTCGCTGTCGGTAGGGAGCGCATCGAGGACCAACCGATTCTCAGCCGAAGCCGCAGGGCTGCCCGCGCCCTGTTTCACGGCACAGGCCGTGGAGACGCACAGCAGGGCGGCCAGCAGGCAGATCACCGTTGATGAATGTGAAGACATACCCGTTCCCCCTTCTGGCTGCAAGCTGGTCGGCTGTTCATGGCGCGGTCCGGCCAGGCCGGTATCGGTATGGGGCTCAGGTTCTCGGAGGGCGGTCCCCTCCGCCGGGGTCGGAGTGATGCCCCATTGTCCTCGGTGTGGAAATGGTCGAGATGGCGTGCTTGAAAATCATCTGCTCCTGGTGGCCGTTGCCGAGAATGACGGTGAATTTGTCAAAGCTCTTTATCCGTCCCAGAAGCTTGATCCCGTTGATCAGGTAGATGGTGATCTGAGTCTTTTCCTTGCGGGCATTGTTAAAAAAAGCGTCCTGAATATTGAATGATTCTTTTTGCATCAGTATCACCAATCCTGTTTGCCGACGATACCGGCTACTTTATAAGTGGTGCACAAACCGCCGCTATTGTAGCAGTCCGGCGAGGTGCTGTTCAATCTTTTTCACCGTTTGCTGATCGGATTCGCGCACAAACCAGGTGATGTCGCCGTGGTGGCGAAGCCAGGTGAGCTGGCGCTTGGCCAGCCGGCGGGTATTGCGCTTGATCAGTTCACGTGCCTCATCCATTCCACCGGCGATGGAGCCTTCCAGCGCACGCACCACCTCGCTGTAGCCGATGGCGCTATCATCGAGCAGCCTCCGAACTTCGTCCACCAGGCCGGCTTCGAACATCTGGTCCACCCGCTTTTCGATCCGCCGGTTCAGTTGACCGCGGTCGAGCTCCAGCCCCAGACGGATGTGCGCAATCCGCTCCTGCCGCTGCTCCTGCTCCAGGTGACTGGAAAGCGGACGGCCGGTGAGAAAGAAGACCTCCAGCGCCCGGACGATCCGCTGATGATCGCGAACGGCCAACCGGTCGGCTGACCGGGGGTCAACCCGGCAAAGCATACGGTGCAGCCAGGGGTCCCCCTTTTGCCGACGAGAGCGATTGAACCGCTGACGCAGATCTTCATCCCGCTCGGGCCCGTCAAAGAGCCCGGTGAGAAACGCTTCAACATACAGTCCGCTGCCCCCCACCAGCAGAGGCAGAGCGCCCCGGCCCCTGATCTGGGCCAGCACCTCGTCGGCCATCCTGGTGAAGACCCCGGCCGAGACCGGTTGTTCAGGATCCACCGAATCCTGAAGGTGGTGCGGGATACCTCCCTGCTCGCTCAGCGGTACCTTGTCGGTACCCAGATCGAGCCGGCGGTAGAGCTGGCGTGAATCGGCACAGATGATCTCACCACCCAGCAGTCGGGCCAGCCCGATGCCGTGGGTCCGAGAATGGCGACGACCGGAGTGCGGTTCACCCCTGACATGGCTCTCTCCCCGGGGTCACGGCCTGGCGCCGCCGGCGTGTGCCACGCTGATTCCTGGATAGTAGTGCTGAAGGATGTCGATGAAACTCGCCCCGGCGTCGGCCAGACCGGCCGCACCCACCTGGCACATCCCGACCCCGTGCCCCCATCCCCGGCCGGTAAAGCGGTAGGATCGAATTGACCCGTCGGGACCGGGCAGGCGGTCAATAAAAAAGAAATTCTCGCGGGTGCCCAGGTTCCAGCGGATATCCAGACCACGTAAAACCGTATTCCCCCTGGTCCCCACGGCCTGCAACCTGGTCAACCGCCCCCCCGGTCCCCGCCCCAGCGGTTGCAGGTCCGTCAGTTGTCCCACCCGGTGGCCGTTCCCCTCCAGCAACGCCTCGATGACTTCCCGATCCACCACGATGGACCAGAGCGCATAGGGAGAATAACGGTCGGCGGCAGCCCCGCCGTCAGCAGGGATCCGGACCATCAGCAGGATCCGCCATTGTTTGTCGTACAGGACCTGAACCCGGTCACCGATACGAAATCGACCGGTGCCCACCGGCAAGGTGGTGTCGCTTCGCTCTTCGAAGAGCCCGATTCCCTGCTCAGCGATCCCCCGCTGCTCCACCTTCTCTCCGGTCCGGAGAACCAGGTGTCCCTGTTCAGCGCCGGTGAGCGCTGACTCGGTCAGCAGGCCCGGCTCCAGGTAAAGCAGCAACCGGGCCAGGGCCGCGGCGAACGCTCCACGTGACATCGAGCGGTGTGCGGCAACGCTGCCGCCGGGATGGCGCTGAAAGATAGCAGCGGTGAGCAGGCAGGCCAGAGCCCGCTCCTCTTCTTCCCGCAGGTCACAGTCGGGACCCAGAATTTCATCCAGATCCTCCGGGGTGAAGAGAAGATCCATCCGTTCCTGCCACCCCAGGGCCAGGCAGAGCTCGAGCGCCAGTTGGCCGCGGCTCGGCAGCCGCGAGGCGTCACCTGAACCGGGCCGCTCACCCGGTTCGGTGTCCCGGCCCTGGCCCTGGAGCAGGCGGCCGATCCATTTCCCGGCTTCAACCCACCCGATGCCTCGACCACTGTCGTCGATGCCCGCCACTTCCCCATCCTCGACAATGCCCCGTGCGGCGAGCAGGGCCAGGGTGAAGCCGAGATCTGCCCCGGTCTCCCGCTCGCTGACCGCAATTGAGGGCCGGACCATCCTCGCGGGAATCGCGATCCCGGCCGGTTGCCCGGTGGTGCAGGGCACCCCGGAGAGATACGGCGGGGTCTCGCCGCTGAAGACCGCCGAAGAGATCTCGGTGTGCCCCCCGCAGGTGGATGTGTAGAGAGTCTCGGCCAGTTCACCCTGGAAATAACCTGCCAGACCGGCGGTCTGCAATACCGCTTCGCTGCTCAGTGGATGTTCCCTGCCGGCCCCGCCATAGACCTGGCAGTGCGGCGTATCACAGAGATCAAATCCCTCGCTGCGGTGACGGCCGGCATGTTTCAAGGCATAAGTCCTGGCGGTGACCGCCTGGGCTTTCAGTGCTTCCAACTGGGGAAACTTGTCCGGCCCCAGTTCGCAGGGCACAACTCCCGGCAGGTAGTCCTCCAGCGACACCATGTTCACGGCAACCAGACCCGCAGAGCCCCCGTGAATTTCCAGACTGCCGCGATAGGGTTGTCCGTCGAGCAGAAACGACGGCCCCTCCGGCACCGGTCCTTCCCCGCCGGACCCCAGAGCACGGAAGACCACCCTCCCCAGCCCGGTCACCAGTCCGGTTGACCGGCTGTAAAGCACCAGAGGCGCGCCCACGGCCCCGGTCCGGGCAGACCCGCTTCCCCCGGGTTCCAGCTCAACCACGAAGGCACCGTCCATCCCGTAGGCCGCCAGGTCGGTGGTGAAGGCCAGGGCCTTGTTGCGTTGTGAATACCGCCCGGCCAGCACCCGGTGGGTGGTTTGACCGCCGCCCAGCACGGCCACCACAACCCGAACGGGCGTATCCGGCCAGTGGCCGCGGATATCGGCGGCGAGCCGCTCGGCAGCATCGGCGCTGCCCAGGGAAGCCGCCTGGACCGCGAACAGCGCCGGCGCCTCGGTGGCCGTTCCCGGGTCAGACCCGTTCTCCAGGGCCAGGAAAAGTTCTCCGGCCACCAGATGTTCCGTGGCAGCCCCCTGCAGCGGCTCCAGGGTCATGGCCAGCGGTGACCCGGCGGTCACCGGAGCCACCAGAGTCACCGGCTTGGCATCGCGGGCCGAGAGGAGCCCCACCGCCAGGGAGTGCGGATCATTCCCCGGGGTCAAAGCAGTTACGTGGGGATGAAGGAAGAAAAGGGCGAGCAGGAACACGGCGAGGATCGGGACAACGAACCGCTGGGTCGCCATACACATCCCCTCTGCCCCGCGGGCGCAGTCAGCGCCCGCGGGTTCATCACCGTGAATTAACGGAATCAGTCCACAAGTTCGAAAAAGGTAGTGCTCTTGGCCGTGGTTTCCGACATCATGTCAGTGGCCGCCACGACAAGTTTGTATTTCCCGTTGCGCAGGGTGGCCAGCGGGATGGAATAGCCCTGGCCCGGACTGTCCGATTCCACCATTATCGGCTTGCCGTACGGACGGTAACGGCCGTCCTTCTCAAAGTAGAACTTGTACTGGATCTGGAAGATATACTGGTCGGTTTCCACATTCTTCGTGCCGTCGTAAGCCTGGAAGAAAACCGAAAGTTCCTGCTTCTTGGTGTAGACGTGGTCCACATTGGGCAGGATGGTTGTTCCGCCGAGAGTGAAGGGCTTTGCCGAAATGTTGCCGCCGGCCATTCGAGTGGGATCACCCTTCAACTCGTCGGCCACCACGATGCTGGAAAGAGCGAAGGCACCGGCGTGGAAGTCGGAAACCTTGAACTTCTCGTTGAAGGTCCCGGCCTTGTTGTCACCCTTGTTGTAAACACCGCCATAGAGCTGGTACTCACCGGGCGGCACCGAACCCTGGGCCTGGTAGACCAGGAAACCGTCCGCGATCGAATCGTTTTTCTTCCAGGGGCTGAACGAGGCTTCGCTCTCGAAGCTGAAAGTTTCCCCGCCGGCGCTCACCAGACGGGCAAAGGGCACAAAACCCGGGGCCTCTATCTTTTCCGCAGTGAACACGCCGACATTGATGATCACCAGGGTGGTGCCCTTGTCGTCCTTGAAGCAATAGGCCGAGTGGGCAACGTTGAGGTCGGCCAGCGGATCCTCACCGGCGACCAGGCGGTCGACATATGCTGCCGAAGCTGAAGAAACCGTGGGCGGTGCGGCGGGAACCTGCGGCGCGGTTGGGGCAGTGCCAGCCGCCGGGGCGGCGGGGGCATCGGGCACCGCTTCAAAATCCTCGGGCAACGGTTCAAGACCAATGATCTTGGGATCGGTGAAAACAATGTCGCAAGCATCCACCCCATCCGGGGGCGGGCTGCCAAGATCCTGCCCCACCCACAGGTCATGGTCACCGCTGTTGTCCTGGTCGTAGAAAAAGATGGAATAGTTGCTGCGGGTCCGTTGGCCCTTGATCGAGGCGTAGATCCAGAGTTCCGAAGCCCCCTGGCTGATGTCGGCGCCCAGGGGGTTGTCAGAACGCTCCTGGGGCGGACCCAGCAGGACAAAGACCCGGCCCCGGTCGCTGCGCCAGGAGCGGAAATTCTTGTCGGCAAAAGCCACCCACCCCTCGAAGCGGATTTTGAATTCGTTGACCTCGGTCTCGGGGAAGGGGTCGCGTTTGTCCCAGAAGTCCTTCTTGAACTGCTCCACCGCCTCTTCGCCTTCGAGCTTCTTGAATACTTTCCGCTCATCCTTGGACATCAGGTACCGTACCGGCCCGTTCATCCATTCCTTGGCCTCCTTGCTCAGCTTGGCCATGGCCAGGGGGCCGGCCAGGACGGTGCCGAGGAACAGCAGAAGGACCACCACGCAGTACTTTCTCATCTCTATCACTCCTGTTGATGAATTCCGGGCGGCCACCGGCCGGCAGGGCAGGTGGAGGCAACCAGCGGAAAACGGTCAGAGAATCTCCATCATCGAACTGATCTCACCGGCATCTGCAGCATCCGGGGAGAGGTCAAGATACGTCTGGAAATGCTCCTTGGCCTTGGGGAAATCGCCCTCGCGGATAAAGATATAACCAAGTTCTCGGTGGCCGTCGGCATACTCCGGATCGGCCTCGAGGATCTGCAGCAGGTAGTCCTTGGCCGTGGCGTCATCGCCATCGTTGAGCGCATTGGCCGCCATGTTGAACAGCACGTCGACGTTGACATTGTCCGCCTCGTCGAGATAGAGCTGCGAATATTCCTCGGCTTTGGTGTTGTCACCCGTTGCCTTGTAGATCTCGGAGAGGAAAAAATAGTTACTGGGGTCGGTGGATCCCAGATCCATGGCCAGATCGAACTGCTCCAAAGCCTTGTCATACTCTTCCTTCTCGAAGTAGATTTGGCCCTTTGTCTGCATCGGCTCGTAAATCTGGTCGTCCAGTTCGATGGCCTTGTCCAGGGCGGCCAGGGCGTCGTCCAGTTTACCCTCCTCGATGAGCAGCAACGCTCCATTGAACTCCCCGATGGCCTTTTCCTCGTCGGTTTTCGGCCCGGTGCTGGAATAGCCGCTATCCCCCTCCTTGAACATGGTAATGTGCGCCTCGACCCACAGGCCCAGACGGGTGCGGACCTGCTTGCTCGAAGGGCGGTAGCCCTCCAGGCTGGCCTCCACCGAATGCACCGCCGGTTCCAGGCCGAGGCAGGCGTATTTCCCATTCTTCTTGGTGATGATTGTCCAGGATCGGGATTCGGTGGTGCTGTCCGTGACGATAACCGTCACACCTTCCAGCGGGATACCCTTGCCATCGGTGATAGTTCCCCTCACCTTGCCGGTGACATCTCCGGCCCGCAGGGTCCCGGATAGTGGGAGCATGATTACAAGCATTAAAATAATAAGACTTACACGAGCGACCAGCGGGTTGACGGTGCTGTTTTTCGGTCTCATGGTCAGATCCCTCTACTCGAAATCAGATAATCAATCTCACCGCGGGCGACGGCCCGGGGCGAACCAAACTCATGGTACAAGTTTAATATAAATTGGTAGCGAAGGAAATGGGGGAATGCCTTATCACACAAAAAAATTCGGGGAAGCCATAGTCCGTTGAACTGCGGCCCCCCCGTTCTGATGTGAAAATCGGGCCCCCGACCGGGGGCCCGACTGGTTAGCGGTTACTAGAAGGAGAACTTCAGGCCGACCACGACATTTCCAGCGCCCATCCAGGCGGTGGCATTGCTCCAGGTGGAGTTCTCGTTCTCGCTGTCGGTGGACTGCCGGCCGAGCACGAACTGGTTGTTCCAGACGTTGAAGAAGTCCAGAATCACGCTCAGCTCGGTGTCGCCGATGTTGAAGTCCTTGGAGGCCCGGAGGTCCATCCACCAGACGTGACCGAGGCGGTAGCTGCCCCGTTCTTCAAGGTAATACTGGCTGGTGTAGCCCGAGAAGTTGTCCGCGGAGGGGGGCAGGTTGGCACCGACCCGGTTGTAGGGCCGGCCGCTGCGCCAGCCGATGCTGGTGCCGAGGATGATGCCCCAGGGCGCGTGATACGAGCCGTTCAGTTTGAGGTAGTGAGTGTCGTCCCAGGGAAGTATGCCATAGCGGTTGTAGAGCACTTCCTGGAAGTCGGCGTAAACGTTCAGACCCTCGGCCTGGCCGGAGTTGGCAATGGAGCCCTTGGCTTCGGAGAGGGTGTAGACCAGCAGGAACTGGTAGTTGTTGGAGAGCCGCTTCTTCAACTGAAATTCCAGGCCGCGGTAGTCACGACGACCCTGTTCGACGTTGGTGATGTAGTAGTTGAACTCACTTTCCTCACCGGCCCGGATGGCGTCCTCGTTGGCCATGACGTCCTCGATGAGGTCTTTCTGCCAGTTCCAGATCAACTTGGCGCCGGCGGAGAAGTCGGTGGCGAATTCGAACTCGTAGCCGGCCACGATCTCATCCTTGAAGTTCGCGCTGAGATTGGGGTCGATCTGGGTCGGGTTGTTCGCGCCGTCGGTGCTGTTGACCAGTTCCCAGTTGTCGGGGTTGTACGGATCGTCGGGATCGTAGACACCTTCGTAGCGAAAGGTGGAATTGGTCTGGCGGTTCAGTGCCTGCGCGAGGTAGAGGCCCACGGCGTCATAGTAGCGACCGTAGTTGGCGTAAGCCTTGCTGCGACCGTCACCGTTGATGTCCCAGGAGACGCCGAGGCGGGGGGCCAGCAGGTTCTTCAGATCGTAGACCGTTTCGCCCACGTCGTTGTTCTGCTGCTGGTTTTCATAACGCAGGCCGAGGTTGAAGGCCCAGTTGTCATGCCAGGTCCAGGAATCCTGGACAAAGGCGGTGAGGATGGAGCCGTCGTCGGTGGCGTAGAGGTCATCCTGGAGAAACCACTGGTCGGGGCGTGCCACGCCGGAAGAATCGTCCGGGCGGTTGATGGTGAAGGCGTTGGGGTAGATGGCGTTCTCGGTGTAGGCCATGTCCTGATACTCCACACCGAACTTCATGTTGTGCTCGCCGCCCCAGTCACCAACATAGTAGTTCAACACGCCGCTGTACTGATCGCGGGGACGGTTGATGTCGGTGATGGATGAAACGTTACCGTAAATGATGGTGTCGCCGCCGTCCTGCTGATCGACGAAACGGTCGTCATCGAACCCAGCGTTCGACGGACCGATGGTCAGGTTCACTTCGTGGGAAGCGACCTTTACTTCGAGGAAGAGATTCGGGGTAAAGATGCTGGTCCACTGCAACTTGTAGAGGTCGCCGCCCTGCTCCTGCTGGCCATAGGCGCTGGCCATGGTGGTGGTGCTCAGCGAGTCGCGGCTTTCGATGATGGCCGGGTCGGAAGCGTACTGGCCGACGATCTTGTTGTCGGGGTTCAGCTGCCAGGTGACCTTGCCCATCCACTCTTTAAAGATCTCAGTGCGCGAGATGGTCTCATCGAAGGCGTTGGTCCCCTCGATGCGGCGCGTGAAGTTGTTGTAGGAGGCGAAGAACCAGAGCTTGTCGCGGAGGATCGGGCCACCGATGGAGACACCGGGCTCTATTTCGTAGAACTCTTCCTCGTCCACGGCACCACGAGCTGCTTCCTGGTGCATTTTCATGTCGAGGTTGGTGTAGTAGACGGGGACCGCGCCGTGGAATTCGTTACCGCCCGACTTGGTCACCACGTTGGAGATGGCGCCGGTGGCCCGGCCGTACTCGGCCTCGAAGGCGCCGGTCTTCATCTCCACTTCCTGGATCGCTTCATAGCTGAAGTTCATGCCGAAGGTGCCGGTGGCACTGTCGGTGGTGTCCACGCCGTCCACCAGGAACACGTTGTCGGTGTTGTCGGCGCCGTGGGTGAAAACGTTACCGAACCCGGCCACGCCGGCGGCCATGGACATGGCGTCGAAGTAGCTGCGGCCGGTGGGCAGGTCTTCCATGAACTCATAGGTGATGGTCTCACCGATCGAGGTCTTCTTGGCGTCGATCAGCGGGGCTTCGGCGGTGACGGTGATCTCGCCCAGGTCGCCGGTGCCCTCCACCATGGTGAAGTCGACACGGGTGGCGGCGGCGATATTGACCACGATCTCGGTCTGGATCACACGCTGAAAGCCGTCGATGAAGGCGCTGACCTGGTAGTCCCGGCCCACCGAGACCAGCGGGATGCGCCAGCGGCCTTCGCCGTCGGTGACGGCCATCTTCTCACCCTGCAGGGCCGGGCCCTTGATGGTGATGGTCACACCGGGAAGCGGGTTGCCGCCCTTGTCCAGCACCACGCCGGACATGCTGCCCTCCTGGGTGCTGGCAAACGCGGGGCCGGCAATCAGCGCGATCAGCGCGACTCCCAGTACAATTCTGCTCAACTTGCTAAACATAGCCAACTGACCTCCAAATCTAGGGATGACTGAGTGAACTTTTGGTGAAGTGACGACGATCCGGCCGCTCGTATTGAACGCTTCCGGATGCCTCATTTTCACGCGCTCCCCAACGTTCATTATTGTTATTATCTTCGCTTCACCAAAACCTTCTGATCTATGGCGTGTTCTGATTGTGGCGGGAATGCTTGAATGGCTTCGTTAGATCCTCCTTGTTTTGTTGGTCAAGGTTTCAAAAACACATTCGCCTGTAGGGTACTGTTCTTCTTATGATTATTACCATAACCTGAACATATTAAAGCTCAAGAATCGGCTCTTGTCAACCCCTGATCAGGCGCGACAGGCTCTCCGCCGGGTACGAAAAACGGCCCCGGAGCCACTCGGATCCAGGGCCGTATAATCTCGCGCCACGGCTATTCCTTGATGATCTCCACCAGCACATCCTCGTTCTTGTTCAGCACCACTTTTTTCGGCTTGGCCGGCAGCTTGGCCTTGAAGGTGAAATCGGCCTTGTTCACGAAGATCACCTGATTGCTGAACTGCTTACGGCCGAACTCGTAGTAGATCGGCATGATCACCTTCACCGCGGTTTTCTCGTCCTCCTGCCGGATTCGGCCCTCCAGCAGCCACTTGCCGTCCTCGGTCTGGCGCACATCGTAGGAGAAGTGCATTTCCGGGATGCCCGACCCCCGGAACCACTGGTCGAAGAACCAGTCCATGTTCATCCCCACGGTCTTGTTCACCACCCGTTGCAGGTCGGTGGTCGTGGGGTTCTGGTGCCGGTATTCCTCGAGGAAATTCTTCAGCGCCGTGACGAACATGGTGGTTCCCTTGTCCGGGCCGAACTGGGAGATCAGGGCCATGCGCAGCATGTGCACCACGTAGGGGCCCTTGTCGTAGAGCGAATAGACGTAATCCCGCCCACCGAGGCGGCCGCCGAGAGAGATCGGCCCGGCCTCCTTGAGCTGCGTGGCGTTGTCCCACCAGCCGTCCATGTCCTCCTTAAACCCGCTGGGGCCGTCGCGCACGCCCATGTACATCGCCGACGAGTATTCGGTGAAGGCCTCGCTGAGCCACTGGTCGTGGTAGGTCCGCCAGCCCACCACATGGGCCCACCACTGGTGGCCGATTTCGTGGGCCATGAACGGGCTGCGGAACTCCGGGTTGCCGTAGGTTGAAATGTTGGCCATCTGCCCCTCGGTAAGGTAGGCCTCACCGGTGAGTTGCACCAGCCCCGGAGGCGCCTGGCCGAAGCCCATGAAGAAACTCATCTGGGCGATATCCAGCTCCTTGTACGGATAAGGACCGTAGAGGCTTTCCAGGTATTTTACGATCTGCTCCGCCTCGGAGAGGATCTTGTCCGCCTCGCTCTTCTGCTTGGCCAGGCTGTAGACGTTGATGATCGGCGCACCATCATCCCTGGTCTCACGGTTGCTCTCCAGGTAGAACTCGCCGAAGATGATGCTGGGCAGCATCACCGGGGCGTCGAAAGTGGTCTGGATGCAGTTGAAGTCCCCCTCTTCCCATGAACGCACCGTGTCACCGGAGACCACCGCCAGGTTCGGCTTGGGCACCTTGACCGTCCAGTCGATGTAGGACCTCCTGAGATACCCGTACTGGGGATACCAGGGGTAGGTGTTGAGCAGCTGATACGAGACCGGGTGGGTGGGAAGAAAATCGAACTCTGCCGGCATCCGGCCGCCGGGGGTGCCGGCCATGTCTCCGAGGATGAAGATCGGCGCGATGATGTCCCCCTCGTACACGAAACGGATTGTGTCACTGTCGCCGGTATCCAGCGTCTTGCCCAGATGGATCATGATCTCGTGGTTGCGGTGCACGTACTCCAGCTCGGTTCCCGCACTGTCGGTGAGCGACATCACTTCCACCTTGCCCGGGTGACCGAAGACACCTTCGTGGAGGAAGTCGAAGCGCAGGGTGTTCAGCCCGTCGCGGCGGGAGACGATGTCGAGATCGACCGTGTTGTCCAGCACCAGCGACCGGGGCCGGATGGTGAGGTCCATGGTGCACGTGGCCACGTCGATATCGTCCTTGTTCTGCTTCCAGCGGACGCTCTCCGGCTTGTCGAGGTACTGGCACCAAAGCTCGGTCTTGCGGGTGGATCCGGAGGCGCCGGCCTTGGTGTGCTGAAAAATGAAGACCTCCTCCTCGGCATCGGGAACCAGGGAGAAGGAGACCCAGCCGTGCTCCCCGGTATCGAATTCACCGTAAAAGGTCCCGCCGTGCGGCGCACCAGAGCTGCGGTGGATCAGGATGTCGAACTCCACGTTGTTTTTCAGGTTGCTCAGCGCCGCCCCCCGGTTCTTGAAAAGATCCCGAGCCTTTCCCGCGTCAGCGCCGCCGGCGCCGGCCTCCATGGTAAACAGGCTGGCGGTATCGTCGTCGAAGCGGAAAAAGGCATTGGTGAACGGTTCATCCAGCGTCCGTTTGTCAATGTATTTTTCCAGCTGTTCCCGCTCGATATCATCAGGCAGGGAGACCTTTATCCGACCCGAACCGACATACACAGCGCCGGTGACCTGGCCCTCCACCGGTTCGGCAAAAAAGAGGGTCCCGCTCTTCAGCGTCAGTTCCAGGCAATCACGCTTGAGGGTGAAGTTTTCCAGCCGGGCGGCAGAGCCGCTGTCCAGCCCGACCTTGGTCAGCGCCACGTACTCGCGCTCCAGGTCGTTCTTCGGGTTGTCGTCATCGGCGTAAAGCGCAACCGGCAGCAGCACCAGTACCGCGGTGCACAGCGCGACCAGGTAGAGACGGGAGCGGGTCCGGGATCTGCAGTGCTTCATAATATCTCCTTTTTTTCAGAACGGCGCACCGTCGGCGGGTGACGGTTCCGTTCCCGCCGCGGCGTTTCACGTATTACCTTACGATGCCGGGGTGCTTCCGGTTTCAGCGGATTTGATGTGGGATTCGATTTTTTCCTGGACCTGCAGGGCCAGTTCCATGGCGTTGCGGCCATCGGCGCCGCTGACCAGCGGGCCCGCGCCATCCAGCACGGCATCGAGGAACCCGCGGATTTCCTCCTGCAGCGGTTGGGTCCCCGCCACCTCCATGTTCTCGCGCACGATCTGCGGCAGACCGCCGCCGAGCGAGAGATAGACGTGCTGGACGGTCTGCTCCTGCAGGTCGAGGGAGAAGTAGGCGTCCCGCTGAAATATTCTGAATTTTCGCACCCGGTCGGCGCTGACCCGGCTGGCGGTGATATTGGCCACACAGCCGGAATTGAAGGTCAGCCGGGCACTGGCGATGTCCACCTTGGGGGTGAGGATGGCCACCCCGGAGGCATCCACCTGTCGCAGGCCGGAGGTGTCCATGGAGAGCACCAGGTCGAGATCGTGGATCATCAGGTCGAGCACCACGTCCACGTCGATGCTTCGGGCGGAGAAGATCCCCAGCCGGTGGGCTTCGATGAACAGCGGCTGAGCCAGTTTCCGGCGCAGCGAGGTGTAGGCCGGGTTGAACCGTTCCAGATGGCCCACCTGGAGGATTTTCCCCGCGGCGGCAGCGGCATCGATCAACCGGTCCGCCTCCGGCAGGCTCACCGCCAGGGGTTTTTCCACCAGCAGGTGGCAGCCTTGACGGAGCACCTGTTCCCCGAGGTCGGCATGGGTCACGGTGGGGGTGGCCAGGCTGACCAGATCCAGCCCGGCGTCGAGCAGGTCACCGCTGGAGGAAAAGGCGGCAACCCCAAGGTCACCGGCCACCGCCCCGGCCACGTCAGCATTGCTGTCGGCCACGCCCACCAGCTCCACGTCCGCCAGTTCATTGTAAATTCGTGCGTGAATCCGGCCCAGGTGCCCTACGCCGATCACGCCGGCTTTCAACCGGCTGCCGCTCATCTGTCCGCTCCCCTTCCCCTATTTGACCACGCCCCGTTCCGATTCCTCGATGAAACGCACCAGGTAGTCGACCTCCGGCACACCGGAGATCTCGGACCTGATCCGCTCCAGGGCCTGGGAGGTGTTCAGTTTTGACGAGAGCAGAATGCGAAATGCCCTGTTGATGGCCGCGATGCTCTCCTCGCTGATGCCCTTGCGCTGCAGGCCGATGGTGTTGGCGCCGTAAGCCCTGGCCCGGTTGCCCACGGTCCGCGAGTAGGGCAGCACGTCCTTGTTGGCCGCGGAATATCCGCCGATGAAACCATGGGCCCCCACCCGGCAGAACTGGTGGACCCCGGAGAAAGCGCCAACCGTGGCGTCGTCCTGAACCTCCACATGCCCGGCCAGCGAAGCGGCATTGGCAAAGATGGTCCGGTTGCCCACCAGGCTGTCGTGGGCCACGTGGGCGTAGGCCATCAGAAAATTGTCGTCTCCCAGACGGGTTACGCCGCCCCCGCCCTCGGTGCCGCGGTTGACCGTGACATATTCGCGGATGGTGTTGCCGTCTCCCACTTCCACCCGGGTTGGTTCACCGCCATACTTGAGGTCCTGGGGCGCGAAACCGATGGAGGCGAAAGGATAGATGTGATTGCCGGATCCCATTCGGGTGTCCCGCCCCACCACCACGTGGGAGACGAGTTCAGTGGCGGAGCCGATATGGACATTCTGGCCCACCACACAGTAAGGGCCGACCCGCACATCCTCGGCCAGTTCCGCCGACGAGTGGATGATGGCCGTGGGGTGAATGATCATTGTCTCTCCTCCTGGATCACCGATCGACGATAAAGGAAGTCAGGACGGCCGTGGCCACCAATTTATCCCCGACGTAGGCTTGCCCCTTGACCTTGGCGATCTTCGGCTTCTGCCGCAGGACCTCCAGCTCGAAGCGGATCTGGTCCCCGGGCACCACCGGCTGGCGAAAGCGCGCTTCGTCGATGCCGGTGAAATAAATCAATTTCTTCTCCCGGTCGGGTACGGACTGCAGCAGCAGCACCGCTCCCACCTGGCCCATGGCCTCGATGATCAGCACCCCGGGCATAACCGGCGCCCCGGGAAAATGTCCCTGGAAGAAGGGCTCGTTGAAAGTGACGTTTTTGATGCCCACCACCCGCTTCCCCTTCTCGCATTCCAGAATCCGGTCCACGAGCAGGAACGGATAGCGGTGCGGCATGAGCTCCAGAATTTCACGGATATCGATCATCATCTATTGCTACTCCTCGCTACCGGTGGATGTGTCCACGGCCTTTTCCAGCCGTTTCAGCCGCCGCAGCAGTTCGGGGAGCCTGGCGTAGGCAGCGTGTACCCTGCGCCAGCGGCCGTGCTCCATCAAGGGGAAGCCGGAGTAAATGCCCTCTCTCCGGACGTCCTTGGTCACTCCGGCCCGTGCGGTGATGGTGATCCCGTCCCCCACCTCGAGATGGCCCCCCACCCCGGCCTGCCCGGCGATGGTGACCCGGTTCCCCAACCGTGTGCTGCCCGAAACGCCCACCTGGGCCACCAGGATGGAGTCCTCCCCCACCTTGACATTGTGTGCCAGTTGCACCAGGTTGTCGATTTTTGTCCCCCGGCCGATCCTCGTCTCACCGAGAGTGGCGCGGTCCACGGTGACGTTGGCGCCGATCTCCACGTCGTCTTCCACCACCACCCTGCCGACCTGGGGGATCTTGCGCTGCCGGCCGTCGGCGTCGGGCACATAGCCGAAACCGTCACTGCCCAGCACCGTGCCGCCATGAATTACCACCCGGCAGCCGATCCGCGTACCGCGGCCCACGGTGACGTTGGGGTGAATCACCGACCCCTCCCCAACTTCAACCTCGCCCACCAGCACCGCTCCGGGCATGATCAGCACCGAATCGCCCAGCACGCAACCGGGGCCGACGTAGGCCAACGGCATCACCGTCACCCCCGGCCCCACCCGGCAGTCGCCGGCAACGTGGGCCTGGGGGGCAACCCCTGTTTCCTCCGGTTGTGCCGGAGGATGGAACAGCTCCAGCGATCGGGCAAAAGCGAGATAGGGGTGGGCACAGACGATGAGATTCTTCCCCGGGGGTCGCACGCCCTGGGGCACGATGATCGCCCCCGCCGCCGTGTTCTCCAGCTGTGCGTGGTATTTGGGGTTGGTGAAGAAACTGAGGTCCCCGGGCCCGGCCTGGTGCAGGGAACGAATGCCGGTCAGCGGCAGGTCGCTGTCCCCAACCACCTCACCGCCCAGCCGGTCAGCCAGCTGGGCCAGGGTGAATCTCGGGTCGTTGCGCTGTTCGGACACGGTGCCTCCTGGTGGCGGGTTCGCCTCTCCCGCACACTCGCCCTAGGGGGCCACCGGGCCCGCACCGTCCGCGGCGCTCATCGCCTGGTCGAAGAGCCTGACGATTTCCGGCGTGACATCCGAGGTCCGCGATGCGTAGACCAGGCCGCTCTGCATCCGGGCCAGAATGAGGGTGTAGTTGTTCTGCTCGCCAAAGCTGGTGATGATGGGCAGGATCTTCTCCTCCACGTCGGCCAGCATCCGGCGATAGCGGCTCTCCAGCTCCCGTTCGGCATCGTCGCGGTAGCGGCGAAGCTCGATGATCAGCCGCTCAGCCTCTTCCTGTTTCTCGCGCTTGGCCTGTTCGCTGAGCACGTTGGCCCCGGCGTCCAGCTCGCGCTGGATATCCTGGATCCGTTTTTCCCGCGAGCTGATCTCCTGCTGCTTCGCGGCGGTGAGCTGTTCCATCTCCGCCTGGAACTTTTTCCCCTGGATCGAATTTTCCATCACCCCCTGGAGGTCGAGGACGCCAATCTTGACCGGAGCCTGCTCCTGGGCGGCGGCGGGGGAGATCGACCAGAGCAGGCAGAGGGCAAGCCCGATGATCAAAAGAGGATTGAAATATTTTGCGGCGTGGACCATGAGACTCTCCTTTGCAAGTCGATGTGGTGAAGAAGAAAGACTTTTTTATCAAAATACGGCCGATCCGTCCACCCCCTTATCCCCGGGCCGGCGGTCAAAAGGTCGACCCGATGGAGAACTGGAAATCGCTGGTGGAGTTCCGCGGCGGCGGATCGGGCAGGAGCGAGTAGATGAACCGGAGCGGATAGGGGAAGATGGGCAGGTAGACCCGCACCTCCACCCCGTAGCTGTAGACCAGGTTCGTGTAGTCGAACGGATTGACATCGAGGTAGGCGTTGCCGGCATCGCAGAAGAGCAGCCCCTCCACCGGTGTCTCCTTGATCGGGATGTGATATTCCAGGTTGAACAGCATCGAGGAGGTCCCGCCGATGAACCCTCCGCTGGGAGACACCGGGCCGACGGTGCGGATCTCCGTGCCGCGCACCGACATCTCCCCGCCCAAAAACAGCCGCTCGAAGCCGGGGATATTGCTGTCGTTGTATTCCTTGATGTAGGCCCACTTGGTGTTGAAGGCGAAGAATGTCCGTTTAAGAGCCTTAAAGTACTGAGTGAACCCCGCCAGCGGCTTGAAAAAGGATTTCTGCCCCCCGAACGGTCCGCCGGCCACCTGTAACGAAAAATTGAACTGGCGACCCCGCGTGGGCCGGTAGGGATTGTCGATGGTGGAGTAGACATAGGAAGGCGTAACGCTGGAGATGAGCGTTTCCCCCTCTTCGTAAAGGTCTCTGAAAGAAAAATGCGGGGGTAGCGGCTCTCCCAGTTCCGGCGGTTCCCAGGGCAGCAGCGGGCCCTGGCGGAATTCCACATCGATCAGTTCGTAGGAGTAGCGGAGCATGATCCGGGAGAAAAAACCCAGCGACATGCCGAAACGGGTGCCGAAGCCTGTCCGATCCTGTATCTGGTCGTAGTAGATGTAGCTCCGCTTGTAGATCTCGGCGCCGAAAATATACGGTCTGTCGAAGATATAAGGCTCGGTGTAACTGATGGAGTAGCGATCGGCCCTGGTGCCGATCAGCGCCTCGGCGCTGAGGGTGGCGCCGCGGCCGAGGAAGTTGCGGGTGGAGAACATCACCCGGCCGAATGCCCCCTCCAGGCCGCTGACCCCGCCGCCAACTTCCAGCTGGTTGCGGTTGGTCTCCTCCCCCTTGATGATCACGTCCACCTCGTTGCCCTCCATGGAGGGGATCACCTCGGGGTTGTTCGGTTCCTCCAACAGGGTGAAATAGCCCAGCTGGTTGACCTTGAGCAGGCTGTTTTTGAACGCCTCCTCGTTGAAGACGTCGCCTTCCCGCATCCGCACTTCACGGCGCAGCACCTTGTCCCTGGTGGAACTGTTGCCCTCGAATTCCATCCGGCGGAGGAAGAATTTCTCCCCCTCCTGGATCCGCAGCGTCAGGTCAACGGTCAGGGCGTTGTCGTCGAAGGTGATCATCGGATCGGTGTAGGCGAAGATGAAACCCCGGACACCGTAACCGGTATCGATGCCTTCCAGCGCTTCCCGGATCACCGTCTGGTTGAAGATGTCCCCCTGATTCATCTGGATGGTGGACAGTATCTCCTCATCGGTGAACAGCTCGTTGCCTTCCACGGCGATGGTGTTGAGCGTATATTGTTCGCCCTCCTCGAGGGGGATGTTGATGAACAGCCTGTTCTTCGGGTCCTTGCCCTCCCTGGCCACGTTGACGCTCTCGATCGCCGGCTCCCCGGCCAGGATCTTGGCGTAGCCGTGCTCACGGTAGAGATTGAGCACGTTCCTGATGTCCTCGTCGTAGCTGGCCCGGCTGAAGATGTTGTGCTGGGTCATGAAGGAGAAGAGCCAGGTGCGGGACGTCTTTTTCATTTTCCAGCGCAGCTTCCGCTGGGAGAAGAGCGTGTTGCCGGTGAACACCACATCGCCGATCTTGACCTTGCTCCCCTCGTTGATGTTGAAGTAGACTGCCCGGGCCACCGGTGAGACGGTCTGGATGTCCACACCAACCGTGGCGTTTTCGAAACCTTTCTCGTAGAGCAGCGCCTTGATCCCGGTGCGGATTTTCTCGATCAGGCTGTAGTCGAGACGGGAGTTGATCTTCAGCTCGAGGCCCTCGTCCTGCAGCGTTTCCTCGATGTTCTGTTTGGAGATTGATTTCTTGAATCCCCGGTAATCGACGCTCTTCACCACCGGGCGCTCCTGGACCCAGAAGACCAGCCGTTTTCCGGTCTCGCCGTCATGCACGTGCAGCCGCACCCGGTCGAAGAAACCGGTGTCCATGATCTTGCGGAAATCCTCCTGCAGGGTCCGCTCGTCGTAGACGTCACCGACCTTCAACCGCAGGGGGTAGGTCACCACCTGCTCCTGCACCTCATAATTGTTGCGCACCTCGATGGACTCGATCAGCGGGCCGTCGGTCTGCGCGGTGACGGGCAGCGCACAGAACAGCAACAGCAGTGCCGGCAGGTACAAACGGAAGGCGTTGGAACGGGCGAGACTGGGCTGAAAAAGGGTCATCGGGGATTCCCGTTAGGATGTGACGTTGATCATTTCTCCGGTCCGAGCCTGGTGGAACACGATGCGGTTGTCCTTCAGGTCAACCCGGATCTCTCCCGAGATGTCATCCACCGACCGGGAGAGCATCCATTCGGAGAGCGGGTCCTCGATGAATTTCTGGATTCCCCGCCGCAAGGGACGGGCCCCGTAAATTTTCTCGTTGCAGGTTTCGTTGACCAGCCAGCGACAGGCCTCGGTGGAGATGGCCAGGGTGATTTTCGACTCGGCCATGGTTTCGTTCAACTGGTTGATCATCAACAGGCTGATGGCCAGCAGGTCTTCGTCGGTGAGCGGGTCGAAGACGATCACGTCGTCCAGCCGGTTGAGGAATTCCGGATTGAACTCACGTTTCACTTCGGCCATCACCAGCTCGCGGATGTCGCGGGAGACGGCGCCCGCCGCATGGGAGCGGAAACCCATCCGGCCCTGCTTCTGAATGATCCGCGCGCCGATGTTGGAGGTCATCAGCACCAGCGTGTTCTTGAAGTCGATCAGGTTGCCAAACGCATCGGTGATCTGGCCGTCATCAAAGACCTGGAGCAGGATGTTGTACACCTGGGGGTGGGCCTTCTCGATCTCGTCCAGCAGCACCACCGAATAGGGGTTGCGCTTGACCCGCTCGGTGAGCAAACCGCCTTCCTCGTAGCCGACGTAGCCGGGGGGTGAGCCGATGAGCTTGGCCACCGAGTGCCGCTCCATGTACTCCGACATGTCGAAGCGGATCAGCGAACGCTCACTGCCGAAGAGGAACTCGGCCAGCGAACGGGCCACCTCGGTCTTGCCCACACCGGTGGGCCCGAGGAAGATGAAGGAGCCCACCGGCCGGGCCGGGCTCTTCAGACCGGCCCGGGAACGGCGGATGGCCCGGGAGAGTGCGGTGATCGCCTCGTCCTGTCCCACGATCCGCTGGTGCAGGCCGTCCTCCATGTTGAGCAGCTTTTCGCTTTCCTCCTCGTGGATCGAGGCCACCGGGATGCCGGTCCAGTTGGAGATCACCTCCATGACCTCCTCCTTGGTCACCACCAGCTGCTCGCTGTTCTCTTCCTCGGCCCAGCGCTCTTTCAGCCCCTTCATCTGCTTCTGCAGTGTCAGTTCTTCCTCACGGAAGCGGGCGGCGGTCTCGAAGTCCTTCTTCGATATCGCCTCCTTCATCTGTTCGATGGACTTGCCGATCCGGCCCTCCATCTCCCGCACGTCGAGGCAGCTGTCGCCGTCGCGCAGTTTGACCAGCGACCCGGCCTCGTCCAGCACATCGATGGCCTTGTCCGGCAGGAAGCGGTCACTGATGTAGCGGTTGGACTGGTAGACCGATGAGTGCAGCGCCTCGTCGTCGTAACGCACGTTGTGGAACTGCTCGTAGCGCTCGCGCACGCCGTGCAGGATGTTGAGCGCTTCATCCTCGGTGGGTTGCGATACCTTGACCGACTGAAAACGCCGGAGCAGCGAACGGTCCTTTTCGATGTAGCGGCGGTACTCCCGCGGGGTGGTGGAGCCGATACACTGCACCTCGCCGCGGGCCAGCACCGGTTTGAGGATGTTCGCCGCATCGAGGCTGCCCTCGGCCGACCCGGCCCCCACCAGGGTGTGGATCTCGTCAATGAAAATGATGATGTTCTTGTTCTCGGTCAGTTCGTTGAGGATCGACTTCAGCCGTTCCTCGAACTGGCCCCGATACTTGGTGCCGGCCACGATCAGTGAGAGGTCGAGGGCGAAGATCCGGCGGTTATTCAGGGTCACCGGCACCTCGCTCTTGATGATCCGCTGGGCCAGGCCTTCGACAATGGCCGTCTTCCCCACACCGGCCTCTCCCAGCAGGATCGGGTTGTTCTTGTGCCGGCGGCAGAGAATCTGGACGATGCGCTCCAGTTCCTTGTCCCGGCCGATCAGGGGGTCGAATACGTCCTGCCCGGCCAGAGCGGTCAGATCCCGGGAAAATTCGGAGAGGAAGGGCAGCTCCTTCTTCTTCTTGCGGATGGTATGGCCCTTCTCCTTCTGCAGCAGCAACGCATCCTCGCGCACCGAGAAGACCTTCATCCCCTTCTCGGCCAGGATCTGGCCGGCCAGCGAGCTCTTCTCGCGCAGCAGGCCCAGCAGCAGGTGCTCGGTGCCGACATACTTGTGCATCAGCGCCTCGGCCTCTTCCGAAGAGTAGTGCAGCACCTTTTTCGTTTCCTGGCTGAGCGGTATCTCCACCGAAGTGGAGATCTTTTCCTGGATTTCCGAGCGCGACTCGATCTCGCTCTTCACCGCTTCCATCTCCACCCGCGCCCGCTGGAACAGCTGGCGGGTGATCTCCTCTCCCTCGCGGATCAGGCCAAGCAGCAGGTGTTCCGGGGCGATATTCCGGCTGCCCATCTGACTCGCCTCATAGCGGGCAAAAAACAGTACCCGCCTGGCTCTCTCGGTGTATCGTTCGAACATCGAATATTCCTTGTCTGGTTCATTGTCCGACGGCCCGGAAACCGGCCGCCAATCCCTGACTGATTATGCAATGAAAAGCTGAATTCAGCAAGTGTGGCAAACAGAGGACAGGGCGCCCCGCGGCTGGCCGGTTCAATCGTCCTGCGGCCGGTGCAGCACCCCCTCCTCCATGCGCAGCACCCGGTCGGCGCGGGCCGCCAGCTCGGGGTTGTGGGTGGCCAGCACCGCGGTGAAACCGCGGTCGGCCTGCAGATGGCGAAAGAGCCGGTAGACGTTGCGACTGCTGGCCGAATCAAGGTTTCCCGTGGGCTCATCGGCCAGCACCAGATCGGGGGTCATCACCAGCGCCCTGGCGATGGCCACCCGCTGCTGCTCTCCCCCGGAGAGTTTACCCGGCCGCTGGTCCAGGCGGTGGTCCAGTTCCACGGCCTGCAGCAATTCCCTCGCCCGGTCCGCAGCGTGACGGCGCGCCTCCCCCGCAATCAGTGCGGGCATCATCACGTTCTCCAATGCCGAAAACTCGGGCAGCAGGTGGTGAAACTGGAAGATGAATCCGATCCGCCGGTTGCGGAAACCGGCCAGACCTGTTTCGCCGCGGGCATAGGGATCTTCCCCGTGGAAGAGCAGACGTCCCGAATCCGGAGGCTCCAGGGCCCCGAGCACGTGGAGCAGGGTGCTTTTCCCCACTCCTGAAGCGCCGGTGATGGCCAGGATCTCCCCCGCCGGCACCTGCAGGTCGAGGCCGCGAATCACGTCCACCCGGGCCCCGGATCCGAGGGTGAAAGACTTGTTCAACCGGCGGCATTCCAGCAGCGGCGTCCTGTTCCGGGTCAGCTCACTCATAGCGCAGAGCCTCCGCCGGTTCCAGGCGGGCCGCCTGCCAGGCCGGGTAGAGGGTGGCGAGGAAACTGATCAGCACCGCGGTGAGGGCCACCAGGGTAAAATCGAGGGGCATGATCCGAAACGGTACGTAGTCGATGTAGTAGACCCGGGGATCGAGGCGGATCAACTGCCAGCTGTCCAGCAGCCGGGCCACGATCCAGCCGGCGGCACAGCCCAGCAGGGTCCCGGCAATCCCGACGATACTCCCCTGGTAAATGAAGATCCGGGTGATCGCCCCGCGGCTGGCCCCCATGGACCGCAGAACCGCGATGTCCCGGGTTTTCTCCATGACCATCATCACCAGGCTGGAGACGATGTTGAGCGCGGCCACCATCACGATCAGCCCGATGGTGATGAACGTCATCAGTTTTTCGACCTTGAGCGCCGAGAAGAGCGGTCGGTTCTCGGTGAGGATGTCCTTGACCAGGTACCCCGGACCCAACTCCGCCGCCAGCACCTGCCGGGTCTGTTCCAGATGACCCACATCCTTCACCCGCACCAGCAGCACACTGGCCCCGGCCTCCAGTGACAGCAGCCGCCGGGCCTCGGCCAGGGAGACAAAAGCCCACTGGTCGTCGTAATCGGACATCCCCGAAGCAAAGATCCCGGCCACCCGGAACGATCGGGGCCGGGGGAGCAGCCCCAACGGTGAGAGGGATCCGTTCTGAGTCAGAACCCGAACCGTGTCCCCCACAGCGGAGCCCAGCACCCGGGCCAGACCCTGACCGAGAATGATCCCCGGCCGCCGGCCCTCACCCGGCTGGAGATCTTCCAGCATCCCGTCCACCAGGTAGCTTTGAAAATCAACCACCTGGCCGATGTGCGAGGTGGGGTCCACCCCCTTGATCCTGACGAAGCGGTTGTCTAGACCACTGGCCACCAGGCCCACGCCCCAGGCCATGGGCGCAGCGGCGAGGACGTTGTCCTGCGACTCGGTTCGCCGAACAAGATCCTGCGGGTCGGTGATACCCCCGGCCGAGGAGAACCCGTAGATGTAGATGTGGGCTTCGGCACCGAGGATCTTGTCCCGGAAATCCTGGCGGAATCCGGCGGCGAGGGCCAGGGCGATGACCAGCGCCGTCACCCCGACGATCACCCCGAGCATCGATATCCCGGTGATCACCGAAACAAAGGTCTGCTTGCGTCTCGCCTTGAGGTAGCGCAGGGCGATGAAGAGTTCGTAACGCACTCTACTCCTTGAGCCGCGCGAACTCCTCGGTCAGCGCCGGAATCACTTCGAACAGGTCACCCACGATACCGTAGTCGGCCACCTTGAAGATCGGCGCTTCGGGATCCTTGTTCACCGCGACGATGCACTTGGAGGAGGACATACCGGCCAGGTGCTGGATCGCCCCGGAAATGCCGGCGGCAATGTACAGCTGGGGCGCGACGGTCTTACCGGTCTGCCCCACCTGTTTCTGATGGTCGACCCAACCGGAATCCACCACCGCGCGGGACGCGCCCACGGCGCCGTCCAAAGTGGCGGCCAGCTTCTCGAGCAGCGAGAAATGCTCGGCGCCTTTCAACCCGCGCCCGCCGGCCACGATCACGTCGGCCTCGGTGACATCCTTGGTTTCACCGCTGCCGCCGACCACTTCCCGCACCCGGGCCCGGATCTTCCCTTCCAGACCATCCACGGCAAAGGGGCTGGACGCCGGCGCACCGGAACCGTCCCGGGGCGCAGCGGCAAATACGTTGGGCCGCAAGGTGGCCATCTGCAGAGTCTCGCCGGCCCACTTCACCGTGGCGATGGCCTTGCCGGCATAGACCGGCCGCTGGGCCGAGAGCCGTCCGTCTTCCACTGAGAGGGCGGTGCAGTCGGTGGCCAGGCCGGCGCCGCAGAGCGCGGCCACCCGGGGGGCAACGTCCTTGCCCATGGCCGTGGCGGGCAGCAGGAATACCGCCGGGGAAATCTGGCTGATCATATCCCACAGCACCTTGCTGTAGCCTTCACCGCTGTAATAGAGCAGGTCCGGGTGGTCGGCGGTGTGCAGCTGATCCGCACCCCAACCCTCCAGATCGCCGGCCAGTCCGCCAATATCGCTTCCCAGCAGGGCCACGTGGAGTTCGGAGCCCAGCTGATCGGCCAGCCGCCGTCCCTCGGACACCGCTTCAAAGGCGGCCTTCTTCAATCGGCCGTCCCGCTGCTCTGCAAAAACCAGTATCGAATTATGTGCCATGGTAGTCGTTCCTCGTCGCTGGCCGGATAGACGGCTCAGATGACCTTGGCCTCCTCGTGGAGCAGCCGGACCAGTTCCTTCGCTGCCGCCACCGGCTCCCCATCGATGATCCGCCCCTCGGGCCGGGGCTGCGGCAGTTCCAGCCGGGTCTGCAGCAGCAGGGCTCCGGCGGCGCCCACCGTCGACGTGTCCAGCCCCAGGGCGGAGGCGTCGCGTTCGTCGATGGGTTTCCGCTTGGCCATCATGATCCCCTTCAGCGAGGCGTAGCGCGGTTCGTTGAGCCCCTTCTCGGCGGTGATCACCGCGGGGAGCGGTGTCTCCACCACCTCCAGCGCACCCTCCACCGACCGGTGCACCACGGCCTTGTCGCCGTCCACCTCCAGCTTCACCGCCACGCCGACGTGCGGCAGGTCCAGCAACTGGGCCAGCATCGGCCCCACCTGGTTGTTGTCCCCTCCCACCCCGTACTTGCCGAGGAGAATGACGTCATATTCCATGGTGGAGATGGCCGCGGCGAGAATCCGCGCCACCCCGAGCGAGTCGGATCCGGCAAACGCCGGGTCCTTGAGCAGCACCGCGTTGTCGGCCCCCATGGCCAGGCCGGTGCGCAGGGCCGTCCCCGCCGAGTCTTCGCCCTGGCTGATCAGGGTCACCGCACCCTGTCCGGCCTGCTCCTTGAGCAGCAGGGCCGCTTCGATGGCGTTTTCGTCGAAGGGATTGACCACCAACTGGATGTCGCTCTCGTCGATCCCGACGTTGTCGGGAGCGATCTTGATCCTCGCTTCCGTGTCAGGGACCTGCTTCAGACAGACAATTGAATTCATTTCTCGCTCCGATTGATGCGGAAAGCCCCGCCGTCACTCGTGTTTTTTCAGGAGGAGGGACGCGTTGGTTCCCCCGAAGCCGAAGGAGTTGGTCAGCGCGACGCGCACCTCAGAGGTTCGGGGTTCGTTGGGCACGTAATCCAGATCGCAGTCCGGATCCGGGTTGTGCAGGTTGATGGTGGGCGGAATGAAGTCGTGGCTGATCGCCCAGGCGGTGATCGCCGTTTCCACGCCACCGGCCGCACCCAGCAGGTGTCCGGTGGCGGACTTGGTGGAAGAGACGGCGAGCTTGCGGGCGTGGTCGCCGAACAGCTTCTTGATCGCCAGGGTCTCGACGCGGTCACCGGGGGGCGTGGCTGTACCGTGGGCATTGATGTAATCCACATCCGTCAGGGCGACACCGGCATCCTCCAGGGCAGCTTTCATCACCCGCATTGCCCCGTCCCCGTCCTCGCTGGGCGCAGTGATGTGGAAGGCGTCGGCGGCCATGCCGAAACCGGACAGCTCGGCATAGATCCGGGCACCGCGGGCCACCGCGGCCTCCCGCTCTTCGAGGATCAGCACCCCGGCGCCTTCGCCCATGACGAACCCGTCGCGGGTGGCATCAAAAGGCCGGCTGGCCGTGGCCGGATCGTCGTTGCGGGTGGAGAGGGCCTTCATCGCCGCGAACCCACCGACGGCCAGCGGACAGATCACCGCCTCGGTGCCGCCGCAAATCATCGTGTCCGCCTGTCCGTGCTGAATGGCACGGAAGGCTTCGCCCACGGCGTGGGTTCCGGTGGAACAGGCGGTGCAGTGGGCCAGGTTCGGCCCCCGGGCCCGGAAACGGATCGAGACGTGGCCCGCCGCCAGATTGACGATCAGACCGGGAATAAAGAAGGGCGAAATCCGTTTGGGGCCACGTTCCAGCACGATCTTGTGCTGCCGTTCGATGAAACCGAGGCCGCCGATACCGCTGCCGATGCTCACCCCGGCGCGATCGGAATCGAGAGCCTCAAGGGGCAGGCCGCTGTCCTCAACCGCGAACTGGGACGCGGCCAGGGCGAAATGGATGAAGCGGTCCATCTTCTTCAGTTCTTTTTTGTCGATGAACTGCAGCGGGTCGAAACCCCGCACCTCGGCGGCGATCTTTACCGGGTAGTCGGTGGTGTCGAAGTGAGTGATCATACCCACGCCGCTCTTCCCGGACCGCAACGCTTCCCAGTTGGCGTCGTTGCCCACACCCAGCGGGGAGATCATTCCGAGACCGGTGATGACCACTCGTCTTTTCGGCATCTCTTCAGCACCTCCTCCGACTAAGCCGCTCACCGGGCGAGGTTCGGCAGGTGACCAGAGACAGCCTGGCTCCGCGGTATCTCACCCGGGACAAGACTCCCCGACAGCCAGAGCGCCGTCGGCGGACACCCGCCGCAAGGACCGGGAAACCGTTCAGCTGTCGATGTGGCCCTTGATGTACTCCACGGCTTCCTTGACCCGGCTGATCTTCTCAGCGTCGGTGTCGGGAATCTCGATGTCGAACTCTTCCTCGAAAGCCATCACCAGTTCCACGGTGTCCAGGGAATCGGCACCGAGGTCGTCCACGAAGGAGGCGTCCAGGGTCACTTCCTCCTCGTCCACACCCAGTTGCTCCATGACGATTTCCTTGACCTTCGCCTCGATTTTTTTCTCGTCCATCGCGATAGACCTCCCAAGCTGCATTGAAGTTACATATACATTCCGCCGTTGACCCCGAGCACCTGCCCGGTGATGTAGGCAGAGTCGTCTCCCAGTAAAAATGCCACCGAGCGGGCGATGTCGTCCACCGATCCCAGGCGGCCCAGGGGAACCCTGGACAGCAAGTCCCTGCGCACCTCATCGGAGAGCCCGGCGGTCATCTCGGTGTCGATGAACCCGGGCGCCACCACATTGACCGTGATGCCCCGGGGGGCCACCTCACGGGCCAGCGAACGGGAAAAGCCGATGATCCCGGCCTTCGACGCCGCGTAGTTCGCCTGCCCCGGGTTGCCCATCACCCCCACCACCGAACCGATACTGACGATCCGGCCCTGACGGGCCTTGATCATCGGTTTGAGCACCGCCTGTGAGAAGTGGAACACGCCGTCCAGGTTGACCCGCAGCACCAGGTCCCAGTCGGCTTTTTTCATGCGGAGCAGCAGGCCGTCACGAGTGATCCCGGCGTTGTTCACCAGAAAGTCGACACCGCCCCAGTCCCGGGCCACTGCGGCCACCGCCTCCTTGACCGCTTCGGGATCAGCGACGTCAAGCCGGTGGGTCACACACTGTCCACCTTCACCGATCAGATCGCTCCCGGCCGCGTCCAGGGCGTCCTGATCCAGGTCCACCATGGCCACCCGGGCCCCTTCCCCGGCCAGCAACCGGCTGATCGACAACCCGATGCCGCGAGCCGCACCGGTGACGATGGCCCGTTTCCCTTCGTAGCGAGTACCGATTCCCATAACGGTCAACTCTTTCTCTTTCTCTTGCGTGACGCGGACTCCTTGATCAGCGCTGCGCCGATCTCGTTCCGCTGGATCTGGTTCGTACCTTCGTAGATCTGCAGAATCTTGGCGTCCCGCATCATCTTTTCCACCGGGTATTCCCGCATGTACCCGTACCCGCCGAAGACCTGCACCGCGTCGGTGGTCACTTTCATGGCCACGTCGGAGGCGAAGAGCTTGACCATGGCCGCCCGTTTGGCGAAGTGTTTGGCGCCGCTGTCGATCATCCGCGTGGTGCTGTAAACCAGCGCTCGCGCGGCTTCAGTCTGGGTGGCCATTTCGGCGAGGATGTGCTGGACGGCCTGAAAAGAGCAGATGGGCCGGCCGAACTGCTTGCGCTGCCGCGAATAGTCCACCGTCAACTCCAGAGCCCCGCGGCAGAGCCCTGCCGCCTGGGCGCCAACGCCCACCCGGGCCCGGCTGAGAGTTCTCATGGTGACGATGAAGCCCGCCCCCTCGCGTCCCACCAGGTTGGCCACCGGGACGCGGCAATCCTCGAAAATCAGCTCGCGGGTGGATGAGCAGTTGATGCCCATCTTTTTTTCCAGCTTGCCGAAGGAGAACCCCGGTGTGCCCTTCTCCACCAGGATCACACTGGCCCCCCGCGGCCCCTTGGAGGGGTTGGTCATCGCCACCACGCAGTAGGTCTGGGCCACCTCGGCGTTGGTGATCCACTGCTTGGTACCGTTGATCACAAAATGGTCGCCGTCGCGGACCGCGGTGGTCCGGATCCCGCCGGCATCGCTGCCGGCGTCGGCCTCGGTGAGAGCGAAGGCGGCCAGGCTCTTGCCCGTGGCGATGTTCGGCAGGTATTTCTCTTTCAATTCCTCGTTGGCGTCGAGGATCAGCGGGAAAGCACCAAGTCCCACGCCGGCAAAGGCGGTGGCCACACCGAGGCAACCACGGCTGATCTCGTCAGTGACCAGGCACCAGTCGGTCATCGAACCGCCGAAACCGCCGTATTTCTCTTCGACAAAGACACCGAAGAGGCCGGCGTCGGCAAAGAGGTTGATCTGCTCCCAGGGGAACTTTTCGGCCTTGTCCAGCTCCATCCGCACCGGGACCACCTTCTCGTCCACGATCTTGCGGGTCAGGGCCTGGATTTCACGCTGCTCTTCGTTCAGCATCCACTCCATGGGTAGAGGCTCACTCCTTCCGGGTCGGCACCATGCTCTGGACCGGGTGCGGCCTGTCGCCCGAACGACCTGCCCCGCTGCCTGCCCGGGAATGACCCGGGAGGACCGATCCTCGTCTGTTTCTGAAAATCGGAAAAATCGAACGATTATTTTAGCCGAATGCCCCCCCGAGTCAAGATGGACCGGAACGGCACTCAGACTGAAACGCTCTCCTCCTGGCGGACCAGTTCCGCCAGGCCCCTGGAAATCTGACCGTTGACGTCCTTGGCACAGAAATCTCCGGCCACCCGCACGGCGTTCTTGATTGCCTTGGGCGTAGACCGGCCGTGACAGATAATGGTGACACCCTTGATGCCCAGCAGGGGGGCACCGCCATACTCCGAGTAGTCGACCCGTTTTTTGAAATTGCGAAAGGCCGGCCGCATGAAGAGGTAGCCCACGCGGGCCAGAAGACTGCGTTTAATCTCGGTGCGGAGCAGGTGCTCGATGGTCTCGGCCAGGCTCTCGCTCACCTTGAGCGCGATATTGCCCACAAAGCCGTCGCAGACCACCACGTCCACCGAACCGTTGTAGACATCGCGCCCCTCGACATTGCCGACAAAGTTGATGCTCGTCTGGCGCAGGATATCGAAGACCTGCCTGGTCTGTTCGTTGCCCTTGGTGTCTTCCTCGCCGATGCTCAGCAGGCCGATTTTCGGTTTGCTCCGGCCGAGGATCGCCTCGGCGTATAAACTGCCCATCACCGCGAACTGCATCAGGTGCTTGGCCCGGCAGTCCACATTGGCTCCCACGTCGAGCAGGATCGAGGCCCCGGTCATGGTGGGCACCACCGTGGCCAGCGCCGGACGCTGCACCCCCTCGAGGGACTTCATCACGATCTTGGAGGTGGCCATCACCGCACCGGTGTTGCCGGCGCTGACAAATCCCTGGGCCTGCCCCTCCTTCACCAGCCGGGTGCCGATTCTGATGGAAGACTTCTTTTTCTTGCGGATGGCGCTGATTGCCGGCTCTTCCATGCCCACCACTTCTTCGGCATGGACCACATCGATGGGCAGGCCGGAAACCTCCAGGCGATCCAACTCCTGGCGGATCTCCCCCTCACGCCCCACCAGGATCACCGGCAGCTGGAACTCGCGGCAGGCATCCACCGCTCCTTCCACTGCGTTGCGGGGGGCGAAATCTCCGCCCATGGCGTCGACGGCGATCTTCATTGTTCACCATTCGGCCGGGCCATCAGGCCATCTTGATCTCAACCACTTCCTTGCCCTTGTAGAACCCGCAATGAGGGCACACGCGGTGAGGCTGCTTCGACTCATTGCAGTTGGGGCACACCGACAGGCTGGGCGGGGTGAGACTGTCGTGCGTCCGTCTCTTGTCCCGCCGTGCCTTGGAATGTCTGCGTTTCGGATTCGCCATAACCCTTCTCCTTTGTCACTCGTTCCACGCTCCGGCCGCATCAGGTCAGTTGCCGGAGGAATCGTTCTTCAACCGATCAAGCAGGCTGGAGAGCACCGCCAGCCCGGAATCATCACCTTTTTCATCAGCGTCACAGGTGCAGTCCCCGCCATTGAGGTCCACACCGCAACCGAGACAGATTCCCCGGCACGCCTCGGAGCAGAGCGGCTTCATCGGCAAGCCGAGGCGCACCTGCTCCCGCGCCAGGTGGATCAGGTCCAGCTCCAGGCTGTCCACCTCGATTTCGCGCCGGGCCGTCTCGTCAATCTCCACCTCGGCCCACTCATCCACGTGCCGCCGGGGCACGAGATAATAATCGAACTCGGGCCGAACCGCAAACGAAAACGGGGCCAGGCACCTGCCGCACTCCGCCTCCAGTTCCGCCTCCAGGGTTCCGCGAAGGTGGAATCGCTCGCCGGCCCTTTTGACGCTCAGGCACAGCAACCCGTCACGATGCAGCCGGAGTATGCCCTGGTCTTCCCCTTCAGCACCAGGGAACAGCTCGGCGGGTATGGTCCGCTCGATGGAGATGCCCGAGGCACCGATCTCTTTCAAGTCGATCTTCATCAAGCGGCCCCCCGGACCTGCTCAAGGATCTATCACCTTTGTTTTAAACGGGTTCATTATAGCCACGGCCGCCGGCTTGTCAATCGGCCCCGCCGGCTCACCCGCCCGGCCGCAGCGACTGGTAGAGGGAAAGAACCCGGTTGACGTAGGTGACGGTTTCGTCGAAGGGCGGCATCCCCCTGTAGATCTGGACCCTGCCCTCCCCGGCGTTGTAAGCGGCCAGGGCCAGTTTCAGATCCCCGCCGTATTTATCGGAGAGGTGCCGCAGATAGGCGGCCCCGCCGTTGAGATTCTCCCAGGGGTCAAAGGGCTTCTCCACACCAAAGCGGGTGGCGGTATCCGGCATCAATTGCATCAGCCCCATGGCCCCCTTGGGCGACACCGCCCCGGGGTCGAAGGCCGACTCGGCGAAAATCACCGCCACCAGCAGTTCTTCTGCCAGCTGGTGGGCCAGGGCCGCCCGGCGGATCAGCGGGCTGAGCTTCCCCGCCCCCCGGTCGGCCATGAACTGCTCCAGGTCCGTTCCACCCCCGGCCGGCAGTGGCGCGTCAGCGGTGGATTCCTCCGGCTCGGGGTCAGCCTCCACCAGCAGCACCTCCACCGCCGGCACCCTGATCACCCCGCCGTTCTCCAGGCGCAGGACGTAGCTTGCCCCCTGCAGTTCGCTGGAGTCCACCCTCATCCGACGGCCGTTGCGAAAGTGCACGGTATCCCCCGCCGTGGCCGGCACCGCGGCAGTGGCCAGCAGCAGGCCCAGCAACAGGCCGATCCCCCCCTTGGCGCGCCTGGTCACCAGGGTCAACTCCTCAGAAATGATTTCTCGATGCCGGCCAGCGGCACCCTCAGGACGATGGGCCGCCCGTGGGGGCAGAACAACGGGTTTTCGGTTTCCAGCAGATCGGCAAGCAGCTGCTCCATCTTCTCCCGGACCAGTGGCGTGTTGATCTTGACCGCCGCGTGACAGGCGGCGGAAATCAACAGCCGCTGGCGGATCTCCCGGGCCATGTCCGCCACCTTGCGGTCCCGGTCCCGGACCGCGGCCACCACCTCCACCAGAAAGGGCTCCACCTCGAACTGCTCCAGGAAATCGGGGTGCCCCTTGTGCAGGAAGGTGCTGCCGCCGAAATGCTCAAGCTCGATGCCCATTTCGGCAAGCTGCGGGAGCAGCTGTTCCAGGATGGCGCCGGAGGCGGGGTCGACTTCGATCACCGCCGGTACCAGCAATCCCTGCACGGTGATCCGGTCCTGCCGCAGCCCCGCCAGGTAGCGTTCGTACAGCACACGCTCGTGGGCCACGTGCTGATCCACCACCAGCAGGCCCTGCTGGTCCTCCACCAGGATGTAGCTGTTGTGCAGCTGGCCCAGCAGTTGCCAGCGACCCGGGGCCACTTCAGAGCGGGACAGCGGCTGGGGACCCGGCTCGTGCACCGCCGGTGCCGCCCCTGAGGATGGTGGCACATTCCAGGAGCTGCGGAACGGCAACGGTGCGGAGGAGGCCGCCGCCTGCGGACTCCACGGCGGGCGGTGTGACGCCTGGGCATCCGGTTCGCCGGTTTCGGCCAGCCGGGGGCGGTCATCTCTGCCGCCCCCCTGAAGTGTCCGGCGCACGGCACCGGAAACGGCCTGGAAGACCGCTCCCGAATTGCGGAAGCGAACCTCGCTCTTGGTGGGGTGGACGTTGACGTCCACCTCCTCCGGGGGCAGTGTGAGAAAGACCACGTAGAACGGGTTGGCGCCGGTGACCGAGACATCGCGGTAGGCCACCCGAACCGCCTGGATCACCTTGCGGTCGGTGACCGGGCGGTTGTTTACGTAGACGAGGCTCCCGGCATTTTTACGACGGGTGGAGGTGGGGTCCACCGGTGACAGCACACCGGCAACACGCACCCGCCCCCCCCCACGCTGCTCGTCGAACTCCAGCATCTGCCCAATCCGTTCCTCGCCATACACCTGGTGCAGGCGGTCCCGCAGGGAAGCCACGGCCGACCACTGCAGCAGTTGCCGCCCGTCGTGCACCAGTTCGAAGCCCACCCCGGGGTGAGCCAGGGCTGTCCGGGTGATCACCGCCGAAGCGTGGGAGAGTTCGGTGCCCGGCGTACGGAGGAATTTTCGACGGGCCGGAATGTTGTAAAAGAGGTCGGCCACCTCCACCGAGGTGCCGCGGGGATAGCCGATGTCACGAACCTCGGCCGCCTGCCCCCCCTCGATGCGAAGCTGTACGCCGGAGGTGTCTTCGGCTGACCGGGTTTTGAGCAGCAGCCGTGAGACAGAAGCGATACTGGGCAGGGCCTCACCGCGAAAACCCAGAAAGCGGATGCGTCCCAGGTCCTCCTCGCCGTGCAGCTTGCTGGTGGCATGCCGCTCCATCGCCAGTAGAGCATCTTCCCGCGCCATCCCCCGGCCGTCGTCCTCCACCAGTATCGTGCGCCGCCCCCCCTCCTCCAGCACCACGGTCACCACCGCGGCACCGGCGTCGAGGGCATTTTCCACCAGTTCCTTGACCACGGACGCCGGACGCTCCACCACTTCTCCGGCGGCGATCTTGTTGATCAGGTTGTCGGGGAGCAGGCGAATTTCACCCATGGCGAACTCCGGAGGTTGCGGCAGGTTTTGAATACACCCGGCAGCCGTGCCGGTGGGTGTTACTCAGCCGGCACGGTATCGGGCAGGTCCCCGGCTTCACCGGTCTCCGACAACGGAGCGCCAGGGTAATCCCGCCGCAGGAACTCCTGGACCGGTGGCGCGTCCTGGTCGACGATGAGCGTGATGTTCATCTTCGCCGCGAGATCCTCGGCCATGGCGGCATAGGCATCTGCCTCTTCGGGGCGCAGCATCTTCCGGGCGTGGATCGACTGCTTGACCAGCATCATCATCGCCGCCGGGTGTTCGGGGAACTCGCTGAGCAACCGCTGGAAATTCTTTTCCACGATGGCATCCCCCAGCACCGGGTCGCCGGCGGCCAGGGTTTCACCGTGGAAACAGTTGATCAGGATCACATCGAGCAAGGTCTTGCGGTTGGTCACGCTATCGTAAAACTCGTCGGTGTACCCGTTCTCCTTGTTCCAGGTGAGGGGATCCATTTCCGCCGAATCGAGGAGGCCGGCGGCCAGCAGGTAATAGTTTTCGAAATCCCTGCTGGGCAGTGAGAGGCTCTGGCCACTGTAGCCCTGCCATTTCTCGCCGTCCATCTCGCGGCCCATGGTGTCGAGAGCATAGCGGATCTGCAGCACCTCCCACTCGGAGCAGCTGCTGAAATTCCCCGGCTCGATGGTCTGGCAGTACTCCAGCGCCGCCTGGTACAGCTCACGGGCGGCGGCCTGGTCATGGAGTTCGAAACGGTAGAGCTCAGCGGTCACCAGGTAGTAGAACTGCTTCTGGGAATTGATGTTGTCGCCGATGGCGTCGAGAATCTCGCTGTACTGCCCAATGGCCCCGGGGATATCCCCCTCCACGTCCCGGCTGTTCCGGGCGAAGTAATCCTTGACGGTGATGAAGTCGAGCAGGGCCTCGGAGCGCATGGACGAATCACCGCCGCCCTCGAAGATCTGCAGGTAGAGATCGGCCGCCTGCTGGAGGATGCTCCGCCCCTCCACCACGTCGCCGCCGGTGGTGATGGTTTCCTGTCCCAGCTGATAGAGTTTCTTCCCTTCCTGGAAGAGGGCCGAAACCTCCTCTTCGCTCAACGCCGGTTCGGGCGCGGCGGGTTCCGCTTCCACGGGCGGCTCCGCCACCGGGGCGGCCTCGCCGGCGCTGGCCGCGGCCGGATCAGGTTCCGTCGGGGCAGCTGCGGTCTTTTTCGGCCCGCAGCCAGAACTGCCCGCCACGGCCAGGACGAGAATGAGTGCAATGAACAGTCTGACTGCCGAATCGGTCCACTTAACCACAGCTGATCTCCTTCGTTGTTTCGGGTCCTGCCGTCACGGCCGCCCGGTCCTCATTCAAATTCTGTCATCACCGGCCGCTGACGAATCCACCGCCAGCCCCGAAAGCCGGGCCAGGGAATCCGCGCTGATCCGGCCTTCGCGGATAAGTCGCAGCCGCGCGGTCCCGCCGGTCTGGACGAACCCGGCCACCGTTGATCCCGGTCCTCCCGGAGAGGGCCCGGTATCCAGCACCAGGTCCACCTCCCCGCCCAGGCCCGCCGGCACCGCGGCGCCGCACAGCGAACCGCCATTGCCGGAACGGTTGGCGCTGCTGCCGGTGATCGCTCCGCCGAATCGCTCGAGCAGGGCCTCGGCGATTGGCCAGTCGGGCCAACGCAACCCAACGGTTCCGTCCGGCCCGGCCACACCGGCGGGGAGCTGTCTCCGGGCCGGAAGCACAAGTGTCAGGGGGCCGGGCCAGCACGCCTCCAGCAGCGGCATCACCGCCTGGGGGAAGGTGCCGCCAAGAACCGCCCGGGCCTGCTCCACCCCGCCCACCAGAACCGGCAGGGGGGATGAGCGGTCACGGCGCTTGATCCTGAATACGCGATCCACGGCTGAATCGTTGAGCGGATCGGCGCCCAGCGCATAAAAGGTGTCAGTGGCGAACGAAACCACCCCGCCCTCGCGCAGCACCGCGGCCGCCCGTTCCAGCGCCTTTTCCCATTCCGTTCCCGGACCGGGATCCAGACTGAGCAGCAGACCCTTGCTCACGGCAGTAAACCCTCAATAGCTCAAGCAGTTCAAGCCCTGCAAGATACCACAGTCGACCAAAGGAGTCCACCGTCGCCCTTGCGGCTGGTCACCGTCCTGCATATGCTAATGGCATCCGATTTTGACACGGTTCACAACCGCGGGGAGGCACCGGCAATGGGGGCGGAACAATCAGCGATACCCGAGGGGATACCGCGGGTCAAGAGCAGGGACAACCCGCTGGTCCGCCGGGTCCGTTCCCTGCGCCACGCCAAGTTCCGCCGCTCTTCGGGCCTCTACCCCGCCGAGGGGGTGCGGCTGCTGGAAGACGCCGTCGCGGCAGGGGTGGACCTGCCCGTGGCCCTGGTCAGCCCGCGGCTCTTCCGCAGCCCGCGGGGCAGGAGCCTGGCCCGGGAGCTGGCCGGCCGCGCCGAACGCCTGGCCGCCGTCCCGGACAACCTGATGGCCGCGCTCCACGAAACAAGGACACACCAGGGAGTGGTGGCCATCGCGGCCCGGCACGATGTCCCGCTGGAGGACCTGCCACCCGGGGCGACCCGGTCCCTGGTTCTGGCCCACCGGGTCCAGGACCCGGGAAACCTGGGGGCCATCTTCCGCTCCACCGATGCTTCGGCAGCTGACGGGGTGATCACCACGCCGGAGACAGTGGACCCCTTCAACCCCAAGACGGTGCGAACCGCCATGGGCTCGCTCTTCCGCGTCCCGGTGGCCGTGGCCGGTTCACTGGAGCTGGCGGCGGCGTTCTGCCGTTCCCGGGGAATGAGGATCATCGCCGCCCACCTGGAAGGCACCCCGTTCCAGCAGTGCGACCTCAGCAGCCCTTTCGCCCTGGTCATGGGCCGGGAAGGCGAAGGCCTGGTGGCCGAGGACCTCGCCACCGCCGACCTCACCGTGAGCATTCCCATGCGACAGGGCGCCGATTCGCTCAACGTCGGGGCCGCCGCCGCTGTCCTGCTCTACGAGGCGGCCCGGCAACGCGGCTATCACTTCCCCCCGGCACCGGGAGGGCAACCATGAAGCACCGTGAGGGCCAGCAGGAGATGAACTGCCTGCCGGACGGGTCGCCCGCGGACCGTCCCCTGGCCGACCGCATGCGTCCCGCCACCCTGGAGGATTTTGTCGGCCAGCACGAGGTCTTCGGACCGGGGACCCCGCTGCGGCTGGCCGTGGAGCGTGACGACCCCCAGTCCTGCATTTTCTGGGGCCCCCCGGGATCGGGAAAGACGACTCTGGCCCGGCTGATCGCCGCCACCACCCGCAGCCGTTTTGTGGAATTCAGCGCGGTTCTCTCCGGAATCCGCGAAGTGCGACAGGTGATGGAGGAGGCCGCCGGGAGACACCGGATGGACGGCTCCCGCAGCATCATCTTTGTCGACGAAATCCACCGGTTCAACAAGGCCCAGCAGGACGCTTTCCTGCCCCGGGTGGAATCGGGGGACATCGTACTCATCGGTGCCACCACGGAAAACCCGTCCTTCGAGGTGATCGGGCCACTGCTCTCACGCCTGGCCGTGCACATCCTCCAGCCGCTTGACGTGGAGGAGATGAATCAGATCCTCAGCCGGGCCCTGACCGACAGTGTCCAGGGTCTGGGCGCCCTGCCCCTCTCCGCCGGCGGAGAGGCTCTGGAGCGGATCTCCTCCCTGGCCGATGGCGACGCCCGCCGTGCGCTGAACCTGCTGGAAGCCGCGGCCCGCCTGGCGGAAAGCCGCGGCCCTGATCCCCAGGGAAAGCTGGTCATCGATGACGACACGGTGGCCGGCGTGGCCGCCCGCAAAACCCTCTACTACGACAAAGGCGGCGAAGAGCATTTCAATATCATCTCCGCCCTGCACAAGAGCCTGCGCAACAGCGATCCCGACGCCTCGCTCTACTGGCTGGGGCGGATGCTCGACGGCGGCGAGGACCCGCTCTACATCGCCCGCCGGATGGTCCGCTTCGCTTCGGAGGACGTGGGCCTGGCCGACCCCAACGCCCTGCGGGTTGCGCTCAATGCCCGGGACGCCGTGCACTTCATCGGCCTCCCCGAAGGGGAGCTGGCGCTGGCCGAAGCGGCGGTCTACCTCGCCCTGACTCCGAAGAGCAACGCGCTCTACACCGCCTGGGCCGAGGTGCGGAAGGACATCCAGCGACACCCGGCACTGCCGGTCCCCCTGCATATCCGCAATGCCCCCACCAGGCTGATGAAAACCGCGGGCTATGGCCGCGGATACCAGTATGCCCACAACCTCGAGGAGGGGGTGGCGGACATGGACTGCCTCCCGGAAAATCTGGCCGGCCGACGCTACTACCGTCCCACGACGGAGGGGATGGAGCAGCGGTTCCGTAACCGCTGGGAGGAAATCCGGCGCCGCAAAGGCCGGGCCAACCGGGATTCTTGACAACAACCCGTTGATTCTGCTATGGTTCCCGCCGTCGAGAAGATTGTAAACCTAACCATATAATAGGTTTATATATATCCGGCATCCGGCGCCGGAACCGGCCCGGATTCACCAACCGTTCACATCCAGGAGTGCATTGATGAAGATTCACGAGTACCAGGCCAAGGCCCTTTTGAGGAAGTTCGGGGTTCCCGTGCCCCGGGGCGAGGCGGCGTTCAGCGTGGAAGAGGCCGAAAAGATTGCCCGGGAGCTGGGCAGCGACAAGGTGGTGGTCAAAGCGCAGATCCACGCCGGCGGCCGCGGCAAGGGCGGCGGGGTCAAACTGGCCGACAGCGTCGAGGAAGCGAAGAAGCTGGCCGGCGAGATCCTGGGCATGACCCTGGTGACCCACCAGACCGGACCGGAAGGCAAGGAGGTCAAACGACTGCTGGTGGAGGAAGGCCTGGACATCGCCCAGGAACTCTATCTCGGCATCCTGGTGGACCGCGCCGCCTCCCGGCCGCTGGTGATGCTCAGCGCCGCCGGCGGCATGGAGATCGAAAAGGTCGCCGCCGAGACACCGGAGTTGATCATCAAGGAGCACGTGGATCCGGCCACCGGCCTCGTCCCCTTCCAGGCCCGCAAGCTGGCCTTCGCCCTCGACCTGGACAAGAAGGCGGCGGGCAACCTGGCCAAGGTGATCCTCAAGCTCTACAAGGTTTTCACCGCCACCGACGCCTCCATGGTCGAGATCAACCCGCTGGTGATCACCGGTGAGAACGAGGTGGTGGCCCTGGACGCCAAGCTCAGCTTCGACGACAACGCCATGTTCCGCCACCAGGACATCCTCGAATACCGCGACCTGGAAGAGGAAGAACCGCTGGAGATCGAAGCCTCGAAGTACAACCTGAACTACATCAAGCTCGACGGCACCGTGGGGTGCATGGTCAACGGCGCCGGCCTGGCCATGGCCACCATGGACATCATCAAGCTGGCCGGCGGCAGCCCGGCCAACTTCCTGCGGAGACAGTGAGCAGCGCCTTCGGCATCATCACCGCCGACCCCAACGTCAAGGCGGTGCTGATCAACATCTTTGGCGGGATCGTCCGCTGCGATCGCGTGGCCCGGGGGGTGATCGAAGGTCTGAGCAGTATGGAGGGCGAACTGCCGCCGATGGTGATCCGGCTGGAGGGGACCAACGCCGAGGAAGCGAAGAAGATCCTCGAGGAGTCGGACCTCAGTTTCGAGGTGGCCGGCAGCCTGGCCGAAGCCGCCGAGATGGTGGTCAAGGTCTCCGCCTGAATCCCGGTCAATAAAGCGCCGAAACCAAAACGGCATGCGGATCGATTCCGCCAGGAGAGAGTAAGAGCAATGAGTATTCTGGTTGACAAAAACACCAGGCTGGTGGTCCAGGGATTCACCGGCAAGGAAGGCATGTTCCATGCCGAGCAGATGATTGAGTACGGCACAAACGTGGTGGCCGGTGTAACCCCGGGCAAGGGCGGTCAGACCGTGCTGGACCGGCCGGTCTATGACACCGTGGCCGAAGCGGTGGCGAAGCAGGGAGCCAACGCCTCGGTGATCTTCGTTCCCCCGCCCTTTGCCGCCGACGCCATCATGGAAGCCGTTGACGCGGGACTGGACCTGGTGATCTGTATCACCGAAGGCATCCCCACCATGGACATGGTCACCGTGCGCCGCTACATGGAAGGCAAGAAAACCCGACTGGTGGGCCCCAACTGCCCCGGGGTCATCTCCCCCGGTAAAGCCAAGATCGGCATCATGCCCGGATTCGTCCACCGCGAGGGCGAAGTGGGCGTCATCTCGCGCAGCGGCACCCTGACCTACGAGGCGGTGCACCAGGTGACCACCCGCGGTCTGGGCCAGTCCACCTGTATCGGTATCGG
>RCNC010000090.1_pt1 | contig 45933 bp, 33 predicted proteins | sample 2041301 | NCBI WGS metagenome assembly RCNC01 (sample SAMN09708231, study PRJNA481090) | Marine sediment metagenome, whole genome shotgun sequencing project. | biome: marine sediment; feature: ocean; material: sediment; isolation source: Sewage treatment plant 13A marine sediment (STP13A) ...
GCCCCTTAAATTCATTTAAAAAAAATTGCAGCACTTCTTCTGCTGAGCTTTTTGAAAATCTATTGTTGAGTTCATTTATTTTTTCTTCTGTCATAATTGCCTATTGATTTTACCAGGTCAAAAATAAGGAAAATAGCAATACTTAAACATAATCCTAAATATGAGATAATTCACAAAATATAATTCTATTCTGCTTTTTTTAAAAATTTATTTACTTTCATGCCTCTCAAAATTATTAAATTTAACTGGTTTTATGACTTCTTTCCCTCCAGTTCAGAATGAAGATTACTCTGTTATTGTACCTATAGCTCTTGCTACAATGGGTTATTTATTATACTGGTACATATCATTTTCTCCAGGTTTATTAAAGAGAGTTCAGACTGCTTCAGGGAAATTTAGTTTTAGTTTAAAAAGAGTTCTTTTTCAGCGTCTTACCGGAATATTATTCCTTGGAATAATACCTTCTTTTATCACTCTCCTATTTTTACCTTTTGATATGAATAACCTGGGAGTTAACTTTTCCTTTAACTCTGCTACGCTCATCTGGATTTTAGCCCTCAGTATAGTCCTAATCAGCCTGAGTTATTACTCAAGAAATAGTCCAGAGAATAAAGAGAATTACCCTCAAATTCGAATGCCAAACTGGAACATAGGCTTAATATTTTTAAATATTGTTAGCTGGGCTGGTTTTCTTTTGGCATATGAATTCCTATTTAGAGGGATACTTCTATTTCCTTTAGTTAAAACCATTGGCATATGGCAAGCTATATGCATAAATGTATGCTTGTATTCCCTTGTTCACTTTCCTAAAGGTCCACGAGAGACCTTTGGGGCTATTCCACTCGGAATTGTATTGTGCATAGCCACCATAAATACAGGCACAATTTGGGTGGCTTTTCTCGTTCATTTGTTTATGGCTTTATCAAATGACTATTTTTCCATTAAGTCCCAAAAAAACTACAAATTTATTTGATGAAAATCTTCATTACTGGAGCAACTGGATTTATTGGTTCTGAACTAGTTAAGGAGCTCCTTCAAAGAGGACATATAGTACATGCATTATACAGAAATCCAAAAAAAAGAAACATTCCTGAAAGTAAGAATCTAATATATCATAAAGGAGATATTTTAGATAAGAGCAGCTTGAAAGAATCTATGATGGATTGCGAAATTGTATTCCACCTGGCAGCATATGCAAAAGTTTGGTCGAAGAATCCATCATATTTCAAACAAATAAATGTAGAAGGCACCCGAAATGTATTGTCTAGCGCAAAAGAACTTGATATCAAGAAGGTTATTGTTACTTCAACTGCAGGAGTACTTGGTCCATCAGGAAAAGGAGTAGTAAATGAAGATAGCAAACGACTAAGGAATTTCTTCACAGAATATGAGAGAACAAAATATCTGGCTGAACAAGAGATTGATGGTTTTGTAAGAAACGGTTTGAACGTAACCACTTTGCTTCCCACCAGAGTTTATGGGCCAGGAGTACTAGGTGAAAGCAACTCAGTTACGGTACTTATTCAAAAATATATAAATGGTAAATGGCATTTTTTACCAGGAAATGGTAAAAATATTGGTAATTATGTTTTTATAGAAGATGTAATAAATGGTCATATTAGTGCCATGGAAAAGGAAGTTTCGGGTGAAAAATTTATTTTGGGCGGAGACAATATCAGTTACTATGACTTTTTTAATACAATTGGAGCCATAAGTGGTAAAAAACAATGGTTGATTCCTTTACCAGTAGTTTTACTGATGATAGCATCTGGATATATGTGGCTGATGGCTGCCATTTTTAAAATAAAGCCACTCATTACACCAGGTTGGGTAAGAAAGTATTTGCACCACTGGAATCTATCAAGCCAAAAAGCTATGAGCATGCTTGATTATCAAATTACACCTCTGAAAAAAGGTTTATCGGAAACTATAAAATGGTTGAGAAATGAAAATGAAAAGCGTTTGAGCAATTAATAAAGAGAAAAAAATCTTTGAAAATGTCAAAGTATTACTATCCTTCTCTTATAAAAACAAAATCCTTTTGCAGAAGTGAGGAGTAATACTGTCCCCTTTCAAGAATATCATCATCACCATCTTCGTAATACCAGTTAATGGTAAGCTCATAATCAGGTTCCAGAGTAGTTACGAGATGCTTAATAATTGAAAGAATAAAGATAGCTGACCCGCTATTAACATATTCCAACTCGACATCGACAATAGTTTCCGAGGCGGGATTATTACAATATTCCTCAATCCATGCAACAACAGGCAGGTAAAATTCATCGGGGTCTTCATGGATTGATCTCCCTGCAATTTTAATTGTACCGGTAGCACTAAGTGTAATCTGAGGTGATTTGTCGGACCCTTCAATAAATAAATCTTTCATATTGCTCGTCTTATCTGTATGGGTAAATGTATAAAAAGTTGGTTTTAAAAAGAAGGATTTTTTTGTATTTTTATTCACAATTGAATAAATAAATGACAAAATGATTAAAAATTCAATCTTGCATCTGGTGTTATATTAAGTGGTGCAAAGTCATTATTTTGAGCCTTATAGTATCCAGTTATGGCAACCATAGCAGCATTATCAGTTGTGTAACTAAATGCAGGCAGATACACCTTAATGCCACTTAATTCGGCTTCTGATATTAAAGCATTTCGCAAGCCTGAGTTAGCAGCAACACCACCAGCAATTCCAATTTCTTTAATTCCCGTACTCACAATTGCCTTTTTAAGCTTATTCATTAAAATATCAATGATTGTCTTTTGCAATGATGCAGCAAGATCAGGTTTATTCTTTTCAATGAATTCAGGATCAATTTTTAACTGATCTCTAACAAAGTACAAAAAGGATGTTTTTAATCCACTAAAACTATAATCAAAGCCCGATAGCTTTGGTTTTGAAAATCTGTAGGCATCAGGGTTTCCTAGTTTTGCCAGCTTATCAATTAATGGTCCCCCTGGGTAGGACAAACCCATAAGCTTGGCACATTTATCAAAGGCTTCACCGGCAGCATCATCAATAGTTTTTCCAATGACTTTTATGTTATGGTAATCCTCCATTATAACTATTTGTGTATGCCCTCCTGATACCAATAAACATAAAAAAGGAAATTCTGGAAGCTTCTCCTCAGCTCCCTCATTTTTAATAAAATGAGATAAAATATGCGCATGGAGGTGATTCACCTCAATTAAGGGAATATTTCTTGCCAGAGCCAGGCCTTTTGAGAAGGAGGTTCCAACAAGAAGTGAACCCAATAAGCCAGGTCCTCTGGTAAAAGCAACTGCATCCAGGTCTTCTAGCTGTACTCCAGCAGATTCTATTGCCTGATCAACTACCGGAACAATATTTTGTTGATGAGCCCGTGAGGCCAGCTCTGGAACAACACCACCAAACTTCTCATGGACCTCCTGAGAAGCCATTATATTTGACAATACATACCCATCCTTCACAATTGAAGCCGAAGTATCATCACATGAAGATTCAATTCCTAAAATAATCACCTTATTTGTCCCTATTAATCACTTAGTTTAAACTTTTTTTATTTTTTTTGTACAATAATTCTTACTTTAATTCCCTTTCTTAATAAACAGCATGATTTTGTTTATAAATTTACTGGCTGATTCTAGATTATAAATTAAAAAATTGATTGCATAAAAATCAAAAATATTAAAAAAAAATTATTAAAAATATTCTTCATACTTATTCTGGGTGCAATATTAATTCCAGTATCGGTATTCTTTACTCTAAAAAGCCCAAAAGTCCAAACATGGTTGGCAAACCGTGTTACCATCATTATCTCCGAAAACCTTAAGGCTGAATTTTCGATAGAATCAATTGAGTATAAGTTTTTTAACAAAATACAACTTAACAATGCCTACGTGGAAGATCAACAGGGAGACACATTATTGTTTGCCCCAAAAATTTCCGCTAATATTTGGCGAATTAGTGGTTTAGATAGAGTTACAGAAATTGGAAGACTTACCTTAACAAATGCGCAGTTTAACTTAACTTCTGATTCCACAGGAACTTCAAATATTAAATTTATTACAGATCAGTTTAAGGAGTTAAAAGATACTACAAAGCAGCGGATGAAAATAGTTATTCACAACATTGATTATGTCGATGGGGTATTCACTTTTTCAAAATTTCAGAAAAAAGATCCTAAACAAGGGATAAACTTTACAGATCTTAGAATAGAACATATATCCATTGAAGCTAAAAGCTTCTTAACCAAAGTAGGTGGAGTTTCATTTCATCTCAGAGAGCTCAGATTTAATGAAGCCACCGGTTTTTTAATGAAATATATGGAGGCGGATGTTGATATCTTCAGTGATGAATTAAGCTTTAGAAATATACGAATTGAAACTGAGGAGACAAAACTTTTTTCTGAGATTGTAAGTATGAAATTCAGATCTTATAAAGATTTCCAGGATTTCAGTAATAATGTAGACCTGACTATTCTAATCGATAACTCAAATATATTTCTCCCTGATCTGGCATATTTTATTCCCAACTTAAACTTATTAGAACAATCTATGAGGCTAAATGGTGATATTAGAGGTAAGGTCTCAAATTTGCACGGAAGAAACATTGATATAGGATATGGAAGCAAAACTAACTTAAATGGCAAGTTTGATATCTCCGGTCTTCCTCGAATTGATGAAACGTTTTGGTATATTAACCTTGATCATTTAAATATATATCCACAGGATATAGCTGATTTATATAACTCTGCTAATGAGAAAAATATAATTATTCCTGAAAACATTCTTCAGCTTGATCAGATTCATTATTACGGTGTTTTCACTGGTTTTTATAACGATTTTGTAAGTTATGGGAAAATTGAAACCCTATTAGGAGATATTTCTACTGATATTTCCATTGTACCTGATATAGAAAAATCGGTTCAATTAAAGGGTAAACTCGATGTGCAGGAGTTCGAGGTTGGCAAACTAGTTTCGGCTGAGGAATTCATAAAAAAGTTGAACATGAATGTTGAGGTAAATGGGACAATTTATCAGGACAAATCGTTAAGTGGTAAGTTAAAGGGGAATATCGCCAATATTGATATTTATGATTACAACTATCAAAATATTCAATTGGATGGTTCCTTTCTTGAAAAATCCTTTGACGGTAGCATTTCAATAGATGACCCTCATATTAAATTTGATTTTCTTGGTCTGGTTGATTTTACAAAAGAGGAACCACAGTTTGATTTCACTTTAAATCTTCCTTACGCACATTTGTTCAACCTGAATATAAACCCCAAAGATTCTATCTCCAATTTATCATTGTTGATGACGGCAAATTTTACAGGGAACAGTCCTGAAAATATGAATGGGACAATTAAATTACTCAATGCAAAATACACATTACAAAATAAAGAGATAGAAGGCTATGATTTTAGCCTTACAGGACGCAGTCATTCTGATTCCAGCTGGATTATTTTAAATACGGAATATTTGGATGCCAGCCTAATTGGACAATATCAATTTGATAAATTATTACCCTCTTTAAAATTTATTCAAGCTAATTTCCTTCCGGCTACTCTGGAAGAATTTCCGGATACAACCGGCATCTACAAGAATAATTTCTATTTTGAAGCTCATGTTAAGAACACTGATAAATTAAGTGAATTTTTCACACCTTTTCTTTGGGTTTCCCCGGGTGCTGAGATCAAGGGATCTTTTCAACCCTCTCAAAAACAACTACTTGTTGATGGTCAGGCTAATTATTTTTATCTTTGGCAAAATATCCTTGAAAAACCTAATTTTATTCTAGCCTCACAGGAGTTAACAAACCTCTCATTTGCCTTAACAAGTGACAACTTAATTATAAACGACAACTACAGCTTCTCTGAATTTGATATTAGTTCTGAAGCTCGAAATGATTCGCTTTTTCTTGGGATAAACTGGTTTAAGAAGGATTCTGTCGAATACATTGGGGACTTAGACCTATTTTCCAAGTTTACCAGAAATCAAACTTCCAACAACCTCCAGGCTCTAGTCCAGATACCATCGTTAGAAGTAATTCATAATAGTAAAGTTTGGAGCATAGATGAAAGTTCTATAATGATAGACTCAAGCTCTTTTCATTTTAATGATATCTTTTTCAAAAGTGAGGATACATTTTTGGGAATAAATGGATCTATTAGCGAAAAACCGACAGATACCTTGTACTTAAATGCCAGGAATTTTGATCTGAATACTAAAGGCCTACTTAAAAACAAACTTTCTATTAAAGGGATTGTAAATGGGAATGCTAAAGTATCCGGTATTTACGACACATTGCTATTTCTCTCTCATTTGACATTTAACGATTTGTCCATTAATGACGAATTTCTTGGAAATGGCTTATTTGCTACAGAGTGGATTCCTGGGACGAACTCTATTGGTATGATGGCATCAACCAGGAAAGGAAGTATTGAACAATTTCACGCAAATGGAAGTTACAATCTAAAAGATGAATTTGTAAATGTGAATATTGATATTAATAAGCTAAGGGTCGCCTTATTCCAGCCCTTCATTAGCTCCATTAGTAGCGAGCTGACCGGAATGGTAACGGGTGGGCTTGCATTAATAGGGAAGCGACAGGATTTAGCATTGAATGGAGAATTAGATTTTCAGAAAACCAGTATCCTGCTGGACTATACCAATTCACGATATTCCTTTACTGATAAAATTAATGTTCAAAATAATGAATTTCTGTTTTCTGGCCTGGAAGCATTTGATACCCTGGGGAATAGAGCAGTAATAAATGGAAAGATCACTGCCAGAAAGCTAAAAGAATTGATCGTGGACATGAAGCTTGAGACATCTGATCTGATGACACTTAACCTGAATGAGGAACAGAATGATCTCTTTTACGGTGATGCTTTTGCTTCAGGACTTATTTCAATATATGGACCTACAAAAGAACTTACTATTGATGCAAGTGCAAGAACTGAAAGTGGCACCGATTTTCATATCCCTCTCGATAGGGGAAAAGTTGTTGGAGACTTAAGCTACGTATCCTTCACAACCAAGGAAGTAAAAGAGGATCTGACCAAGTATAGAAGACCCATACGACAAATAAAATTGGATGAGAGTAAAAACCTAAGTCTAAATATAAACCTTGAGGTTACACCAGAAGCTCAAGCCAGTCTGCAATTCGAACCAGCCAGTGGAGGATCTCTGACCGTCAATGGTGCAGGAGAACTCAGGTTGGGTATAGACAGAGCGAGAGTGATGAATTTATCCGGGGAATATGTAATTGATCAGGGCATTTATAATTTTACACTTAGTAACCTGATTAACAAGAAATTTGATGTTAAGCAGGGGAGTAAAATTATTTGGAATGGAGATCCAACTAATGCAATTTTAGATGTTACAGCTGTTTATCAGATCAGAACCTCCCTTTATAACTTGTTTTATGATGAAGCTTATAGAAGCAGAATCCCGGTGGATTGTGAGATTCAGTTAACGGGGGATCTGGCAACTCCTGAAATCAGGTTTAACATTTCACTACCGACAGCTGATGAAGACACAAAATCAAAATTAGCAAATACAATTAGTACAGAGGAAGACCTGAATAAACAGTTTCTATCCTTGCTAATTATTAATAGTTTTATGCCCAACTCCAATATAGCCCCTCCGGGGTCAACAACCGCTGGTAATGCACTTCAGGTAAGTACTTTTGAAATGATGTCAAACCAGTTGAGCAACTGGATTTCTCAAATTAGCAATGACTTTGATATTGGATTCCATTATCGACCTGGTGATGAAGTTAGTAGTGAAGAAATTGAGGTTGCACTTTCAACGCAAATATTAAATGATAGAGTACTTATTAACAGTAATATTGATGTTGGAAGAAAAGAAAATCAAAATGTTAACAATACAAGTAATATAGTGGGAGATGTTTCTGTAGAAGTAAAGATTGACAAACGTGGAAAATTCAGGGTTAAGGCATTTACCAGACCAAATGATAAGTTAATATATGAAACATCACCCTATACGTCTGGTGTTGGGATCTTTTTCAGGGAAGAATTCGATTCATTTGGCACTCTGCTAAAAGGATACTGGAACAAAATATTCAAATCAAAAGAAGAAAAAGAAAAGAAAGCAGAAAAAAAGAAATCTGAAGCTGCTGCTATCCAATAAAATCATTTTTAACATTAATTATTGGTTTTAAATTTATTCAAATGTTCGAAAAATTATCTTTCTTTGCAACAATCTATTTAATAATAAGCCATAAAGAATATAATAACTTCTTACAAACCAACTAAGCCATATTGTTATGTACATTGCAATGATTGTTGTCTTTATTCTGGGGTATACCGCTATTGCCCTGGAACACCCCCTGAAAATTGATAAAGCGGCTTCTGCATTGATTCTTGGAGTCTCGATTTGGGTTGTATACATGTTTGGAGCCAATGAAATTGTCCCAAATCTAGAACTTTTCAAGGAGTATGTTAGAAATGATCCTGAAGCAAGTCATTTAACCCTAATTAAACAAATTCAGCATTTTATCGTTGACCATGAACTGGTTCACCATCTTGGGAAAACTTCTGAAATATTATTTTTCCTCCTGGGAGCCATGACAATTGTGGAAAATGTTGACACCCACCAGGGCTTCAAGGTCATTACTGATAAAATAACAACTACAAATAAGGTAAAACTCTTGTGGATACTTAGTTTTATAACCTTCTTCATGTCAGCTGCCCTTGATAACCTTACCACAACTATTGTTATTATAGCATTGCTTCGAAAGTTAATTGCTGACAAAAAAGATCGGTGGTTTTTTGCAAGTATGGTAGTGCTGGCCGCAAATGCCGGTGGCGCCTGGTCCCCTATTGGTGATGTAACCACAATTATGCTATGGATAGGTGAGCAGGTTTCAACAGTAAGAATTATTGTTGATATAATATTACCCAGTTTGGTTACAATGATAGTACCGTTAATAATATTAACCTTTACACTTAAAGGTAATGTACAAAAACCGGTTTTAGTTGAGAATAATGGAGAGGATAGCGAAAAACCATGGGTCCAGAAATTCATGTTACTCCTTGGAGTGGCTTCACTGCTATTTGTCCCGGTCTTTAAAACTGTAACACATCTTCCTCCCTGGATGGGAATGCTTTTAGGCCTTGGAAATATGTGGTTAATTACTGACCTTATGCACAGGAACAGGCCTATTGAATTTAAAAAGAAATTTACCATTGTTGGAGTATTGAAGAAGGTTGAAGTTCCTACAATTTTCTTCTTCCTTGGGATTCTAATGGCAGTTGCTTCACTTGAATCTGCTGGTCATTTAAGGCAACTAGCAGAATTTCTTGATGAAAACCTCCATAATGTATTTTTGATTGACCTGGCAATAGGTCTTTTATCTGCCATAGTTGACAATGTACCATTGGTTGCAGGCTCAATGGGAATGTATCCGGTTAATACTGAAGCCACACTAAGCGCAATAAGTGATCCACAAGCACTTGAATGGGCTAAATATTTTGTTCAGGATGGAATATTCTGGCAGTTCTTAGCCTTTACAGCTGGGACAGGTGGAAGTATACTCATCATTGGTTCTGCTGCGGGTGTAGCTGCCATGGGACTTGAAAAAATTGACTTCATCTGGTATTTTAAAAAAATAAGTCTCCTGGCATTAATTGGATATATTTCCGGTGCGGCAGTATATTATCTGATGTTTGGAATGTAAATGAATTAGATCATTTTAAGAGACGAGGTATAATAATTGAAGTTATATCTCGTTTTTTTTATAATTTCGCAAAAAATAAACTAACATGAATTTATTATTACTTCTCACTCAAATTCAAATTGAAGACACCACCTCCCAGGCATTAGATCAGGAAGGAGAAATTACCCTGCATTTTTGGGAACTAGCCTTTAAGGGTGGGCCTGTAATGATTCCCATTGTTCTATTATCAATCGTTGCAGTGTATATATTCTTTGAAAGGTTTTTTGTGATTCGACAAGCTCAAAAAGAAGATTCCTTATTAATGAACAGGATTAAAGACTATATTCATGAGGGCAAAGTGGATGCAGCTCTTGCTCTCTGCAAATCTCAAGAAAGCCCGGTCTCAAAAATGCTGGAAAAAGGAATTCAAATGATAGGCAGGCCTATCAGAGACGTAAATGCAGCTTTAGAAAATGTCGGAAGACTTGAAATTTATAAACTTGAAAAAGGTCTTCCTACTCTGGCCACAGTAGCTGGAGGTGCTCCTATGATTGGATTTCTGGGAACAGTAATGGGCATGATTATTGCATTCTATGATATGTCGAATGCTGGTAATAATATAAATGTCTCGTTGCTTTCTAATGGTATATATACAGCTATGGTTACTACTGTAGCAGGTCTGATAGTGGGTATTATAGCATATTTTGCTTATAATATTTTAGTTGCGAAGGTTGAAAAGGTGGTTTTTATGCTTGAAGCAAGAACCTCTGAATTTATTGATTTGCTCAACGAACCTGTAAATTAATATTAAATATTTGATATATAAATGGCAATTCAATCAAGAAATAAGGTAAGTGTAGCTTTCAGCATGTCTGGAATGACAGATATTGTTTTTCTTTTGCTCATTTTCTTTATGATTACCTCTACACTAATTCACCCCACTGCCCTAAAACTGTTGTTACCACAGAGTAAGCACCAAACATCAGCAAAGCCAATTACCACAGTATCCATAACTAAAGATATTAGGTATTTTGTTGAAGATCAGCCAATCGAATTTCGCAATCTTGAATCTATTTTGCAGGAAAAGTTAGGGAATAATCCTGAAACATACATTTCTTTACATGTTGACAAAAGCGTGCCTGTTGAATATCTTGTTAAAGTAATGAACATCGCAAAGAACAATAATTATAAGGTTATATTAGCAACCAGTCCAAACTAATTGAGTTTTTTTATAGAACATAAAAGAGGTATAATAGGAACAACATTATTTCATCTTGTTCTGTTGGTTGTATTAATCTTTTTTGGTTTCATTACGCCTCTGCCTCTTCCAGAAGAAGAAGGGATTCTCATAAACTTTGGAACGGATGACCAGGGATCTGGTTTAATTGAACCTTCAGCTGGAAACCCACCTGAAGAGATTATACCAGAGCCTGCTGCAATACAACCTGAACCTGCTCCCTCCTCCACTTCTGAATCAGAATTAGAAGAAGTTCTAACCCAGGATATTGAAGAAACTGTTGCCGTACCTTCTGGAAAAAAAGAAGAGGTGAAAAAACCAGACCCCAAAGAAATTGAAGCAGAACGCAAAAGGCAGGAAGAAATTGAAGCGGAACGAAAAAGGCAAGAGGAAATAGAAACTGAAAGAAAAAGGCAAATTGCCATAGAGGCTGAGAGAAAAAGACAGGAAGAGATTGAAAGACAAAGGAAGGCAGAGGAACAAAGAAAAATAAAGGAGATTGAGGACCGGACAAAAAATGCCTTCTCAGGAAAAAATGCTGCATCGAATCAGAGTACCGGTGAAGGAGTGACTTCTGGAGCTGGAAATCAGGGAGGTATTGATGGTTCAACTGAATCTAAAAACTATAGTGGAAAAGGTTCGGGAAAGGAAGGCTTTTCCTATAGCCTGTCTGGAAGAACTCCCCAATCCCTCCCATTACCTGCATACAAATACCAGGTTGAAGGAATTGTTGTGGTTAAAGTTAAGGTAGATCGAAATGGTAAAGTAACTGAAGCTACTCCAGGCGCAAAAGGTTCAACTACGCTGGATGAAAACCTGTTGAGTGCTGCCAGGAAAGCAGCTTTTGCTGCACAGTTTGATAAAAATCCGGATGCACCTGCTTTCCAGGTGGGAACAATCACCTATTTCTTTACGTTGCAGTAAGAAAATCAGGAAAAGATTAAATCAAAAACTCCCAATAGTTTAAGGGAAGAACCGAGAACAGCTAGCATCAGGATAATTCTTACAAATTTTGGGCCCCAGCTTACTGCCACCCTGGAACCAATAAAAGCACCCAGCATATTCCCAACTGCCAGAATTAGCCCGAGTGAATAATCTACCTGCTTATGATACATAAAAACTACAAGGGCAAAAGGAGTGTAAAATAATACTATTAATACTTTTACAGCATTCGCTTTAACCAGGTCTAAACCTGCGCCCAAAACCAATCCAGCAAGAAGGAAAAAGCCTACACCAGCCTGAATAAATCCACCATACATCCCAATAAAAAAGAAAATAATTATCTGAATCCAGGATGCCTTCTGAATAACCTGGTCGGATTGGCTCTTGATCCAACGTTCTGGTTTGAATACAATAAGAAAAAACATAACTATTAGCAACAAGCCAATTATGAATTGCATAATATCATCATTCACCTGGACTGCAATACCTGCGCCAATAAAGGAACCAATTACAGCAGGAATTCCCAACTGCAAGCCATCCCTAATTTTCAACACTTTTTGCTGCTTAAAACTACTTACACCTACAACATTCTGAAGTAAAATAGCTATTCGATTGGTCCCGTTGGCTACATTTGGAGGGAGACCTAGAAACATTAGTAAAGGTAGAGTTAACAATGACCCGCTTCCTGCCAGAGTATTAATGAAGCCAGCAACAATTCCCACTCCGACAATAGCAGCATACATATACCACTCCATGATGAATCAGATTAGAACTACGTATAAATAAATAAATTAAAGGAAATACTTTTGAATTGAGGCAATTTAATCTTCTGGATTAAAAATATCATTAATCACCTCTTTTAGATTAGAAATAAATGACTGATCTTTAATAACATAGTCTTCAATCCCCATCCTGGCAAGTTCTAAAACAACATCTCCATCTTCCTGGCCAGATAACATGATAACAGGGATTTCTTTATTGCAGGCCAATATTTTTTCAAGAATCATCTTACCATCCATTCTATCTGAGCCTTCCTTACTTACAAATAAAAAGTCAAGGATGATAAGATCAGGATTATCTTCAAGATCATCCAGGCACTCCTCACCATATTGAAAAGTTCTAACTTCATCAAAATCGTCCTCCAGGTTCTTTTTAACAAGAGCCAGAATTAGAGGATCATCATCTATTACGAATATGAGTTTTTTTTCTTTCACCATCTAAATTGAATTCGCAAAAATATTAAAAACAGTCGATTAAACAAATTGAATTGCCACAAAAACCTTACCAACCCGGTTTGCAATCATATTAATATCCAAATAATGGATACCCTTTCATAAGGCCATTCACCATGTTTTTAACATCATGTATTACCTTCTCATCCTCTACATTCATGATAACTTTGTCAATAAGATCTACGATCTCAACCATCATATCTTCTTTAACACCTCTTGTTGTTATTGCAGGTGTACCTATCCGTATTCCTGAAGTTTGAAAGGGTGATCTGCTATCGAATGGAACCATGTTTTTATTTATGGTAATATCCGCTTGAACAAGGGTATTCTCCACTACCTTCCCAGTAATTTCAGGGACTTTAGTCCTGAGGTCAATTAACATAGAATGATTATCAGTACCTCCAGAAATCACTTTATAGCCCTTATTAATAAATGCTTCACTCATAGCCCGAGCATTTTTTCTTACCTGCTGCTGATAAGTAGCAAACTCTGGTTGCAATGCTTCACTAAATGCCACGGCCTTTGAAACGATCACATGTTCCAATGGACCACCTTGGGTGCCAGGGAATACACCGGAATTTAAAAGAGATGACATTTTTCTAACAACACCTTTCTTGGTGGCTTTCCCCCAAGGATTGTCAAAATCTTTCCCCATTAATATAATTCCTCCCCGAGGCCCGCGTAGAGTCTTATGAGTAGTGGAGGTAACTATATGGGCATGCTCAATTGGATTGTCCAATAATCCGGCAGCAATTAAACCTGCTGGATGCGCCATATCTACCATTAATAAAGCCCCAACTTTATCCGCTATTTCTCGCATACGTTTGTAATCCCAATCCCTTGAATAGGCGGAAGCTCCAGCTACAATAAGTTTTGGATTTTCTTTTAACGCAATCGCCTCCATCTGATTATAATCAACCAAACCCGTTTCTTCATCTACCCCATAAGCAACGGGATTGTACAATATACCTGACAAGTTTACTGGGGAACCATGCGATAGATGTCCTCCATGAGAAAGATCAAGGCCCAGAAATGTGTCACCAGGTTGCAATACAGCTAAAAATACTGCGGCATTAGCCTGGGCACCTGAATGAGGTTGAACATTGGCATATTCAGCATTAAAGAGTTCCTTTAACCTATCAATAGCGAGTTGCTCTGTTTGATCAACAATCTCACAACCACCATAATAGCGGTGACCAGGATAACCTTCAGCATATTTATTTGTAAGAACAGAGCCCATTGCTTCCAAAACCTGAGGGCTTACAAAATTTTCTGAAGCAATCAATTCTATTCCATGTAATTGGCGATTGTATTCCTTTTCAATTAAATCAAAGGCTATTGTATCTCTTTTCATAGTTGGTTTATATTATTCCCTCAAAAGTAAATTATTCAAATTAGAAAAAAAAATACATATGCTTCGATATGTCATTATGTTACCTCAACAAGTACTTTTCTGTAAGCTGCAAATATGCGTGACTTTGAAATAAATCCGATATACTTCCCATTATCCGTTACCGGTAAATTCCAAGCCACCGTTTCCTTAAATTTTCGAAGAATTACTTCCATATTATCATCAACCGAAACCAACACTGGTGGTATTACCATTAGATCCTCTACAAGGGTATTTTCATACATTTCATGCTGAAACATAATTTCCCTAATATTGTCAAGGGTAACAACCCCCAGAAGATTTTGTTCCTCAGTTATAACCGGAAATATATTTCGTTTTGACTTGGAAACAACCTTAACAAGCTTCTTTAATTTATCATCGGGTTTCACTCTTGTAAAGTCCTTTTCAATTTCTTTCTTCCAATTCATTAGTGTAAGTACAGCCTTGTCCTTATCATGCGTAATAAGCTCACCCCGTTTTGCTAATCGTTTTGTATAGATAGAATGGGGTTCAAAAGCCATAATAGTCAGGTAAGATATGGTAGAGGTTATAATCAACGGCATTAGTAGTCCGTATCCACCAGTTATTTCTGCAATTAGAAAAATCCCTGTAAGTGGAGCATGCATTACACCAGCCATTAATCCAGACATACCTACCAATGTAAAGTTGCTTTCAGAAAAATTAAAAAAAGGTAAACCATTTAATAATTTGGCAAAAAAGTATCCAACAAAACCACCTGTAAACAATGCAGGAGCAAAAATACCTCCTACACCTCCAGCCCCCGTTGTAGCAGCCATTGCAACAACTTTAAATAATATTATCAATCCAAGGTAGGTGAGAAATAAATTTCTACTTTCATAAATTGAATAAAAGATACTTTTTTCAACAACCTGAGATTCCTGGCCATTTAACAAGGCCGAAATTGAACCATAACCCTCTCCATATAAAGATGGAAATAGAAAAATTAATACTCCCAGGATCAGACCACCTATTAAAACCTTTCCAGAAGTTCTTTTTATTGAAGAAATCTTTGATTCAACAAACAGCGTTGTACGAGTAAAATAAAAAGAAACCAGCCCTGTAACTATCCCAAGTAAAATATAAAATGGAATATCATTTAGGGTATAAGCTTCTTTCAGAACAAAAGAGAATAACACACTCTTGCCCATAAGGAAAAAAGCCATCATGGTTCCTGTAACAGCAGATATTAGCAGGGGAACAATAGATGACAGGGTAAGATCCAACATCAATACCTCTAATGTAAACACAACACCTGCAAGTGGTGCCTGGAATATGCCAGCAATAGCTCCTGCAGCTCCACATCCAAGAAGAAGTGTACGTTCTTTATAGCTCATTCTCAGCCACTTACCAAGAGACGACCCCAATGAAGCCCCGGTTAAAACGATGGGTGCCTCTGATCCTACAGATCCGCCAGATCCGATGGTAATAGCACTCGCAATCATCGATGAATAATTATTATGGAATTTCAGAATACTATTCTTCTTTGATATTGAGAAGAGTATGCGTGTTATTCCATGTGAAATATCATCACGTAAAACGAAGCGCACAAAGAGAGCTGTTAATATTATACCAATTATTGGAAAAGCAAGATACCAAAGGCTGCCTGAGCCAACCTCTATCCATCCTGTAAGAAGCTTATGAATATAATGAATAGCACTTTTCAGTAATACAGCAGCAAGGCCACTTATCAAGCCCACAACAAAACTCAATATCAACAAAAACTGTCGAGGAGGAATGTGCTTAATACGCCAGACATGAATGGTATGAAAAATCCCTGAAAACTTCATATTTCGCAAAAGTAAGGATTATTTTAGGGATTATCAGAAAATAAATCAGTCCTCTGAAAATTCCTTAATAAGTGACCGATATTTTGAAAAGACATTTGCTCTCGAAACAAAACCAATGTATATCCCATTGTCCAAAACAGGCAGGTTGTAATGATTCGATTGTTGGAATTTTTGGGCAACTTCTTCCATCGATTCACCAGGACTTACTGAAGGCTGTGGCATAAACATTAAATCCCGGACAAAGGTGCTATCATATAGTTCAGGTTTAAACACAATATGCCTAATATCGTTTAACCATACTAACCCAAGTAAATGCTTTTCTGTATCTAGAACAGGAAATACATTCCGATGTGACTTTGAAATAACCTGAACCAGGTCACCAAGAGTGGCATCCGGGGCAATAGATTGAAAGTCCATTTCAATTAAGTCAGAAACTTCCATTAATGAAAGAACTGTTTTATCCTGGTCATGGGTAAATAACTCACCGCGTTTAACTAACTGATAGGTGTAAACAGAGGATTGACGAATTAATCGGATTGTTGCATAAGAAATTGTTGCTGTAATCATCAATGGCATGATTAGAGCATAACCACTGGTAATCTCTGCAATTAGAAAAATGCCAGTTAAGGGAGCATGTATAACTCCTGTTATGAGTCCACTCATCGCTACAAGAGCAAAATTATTTTCCTGGAGATCTGCCCCAAAGTAATTCATGACTTTTGCAAAAAGAAGGCCTGTATTGGCCCCAACAAAAAGAGATGGAGCAAAAACACCTCCAATTCCGCCTCCGCCAAAAGTAGCAGAGGTGGCAACCACCTTAAATAAAACAACCAGCACCAGGATTCCCGCTATCAAGAAAAATGAAGGCTCTAAATGGCTATAAAAGGTGTTTTCAAAAAGATAATCTGTATTTCCCTGTAGGGCACTGTTTATCACCTCATATCCTTCTCCATATAAAGATGGAAACAGAAACACCAGCAATCCTAAACTTGTTCCTCCCAGAAGAATCTTAACAAACCTTGATGAGATTTGCTCGAATATTCCTGCTATTGTAATATAGACTTTGGTAAAATAGAGAGATGCTAAGCCGGTAACAATTCCTAATCCAACATAATAAGGAATCATTGATAAGTTAAACTGTTCAACTATATGAAATGAGTACAAAGTATTTTGCCCCAAAAAGAAATAGGATGTTATGGCACCAGTAACCGAAGAAATAAGCAAAGGAATCACAGAAGTCATTGTGAGATTGATCATTATAACCTCAAGAGCAAATACTATTGCAGCAATAGGTGCTTTAAATATAGCTGCCATTGCTCCGGCAGCTGCACAACCCAACATAAGGGTTACCTGGCGATAATTTAATCGTAGTAATCTGGATAAATTTGACCCAATTGCAGCCCCGGTTGCCAGGGTAGGCCCCTCCAGTCCAACAGACCCTCCAAAACCAACCGTAATGGAACTGGCAATAACGGATGAAAAAATATTATGTGTTCTAATTCTACCATTTCTTTTGGCAATTGAATGCAGAACAGTTGGAATTCCATGATCAACATTCTTCCTTAACATGTATTTAACAAATAAGGCGACAAGGAACAGTCCAACTATCGGCAAGATGATGTATAAATAAAAATGCCCACTAAGCTCGATTCTGCTTTCAAGTATATTTCGAATTAGGTGAACCAGGTTTTTAATTACAACAGCTGCTAAGCCCGACAATAAACCTATTACAGCACTGAGGATCATAATAAAATTCCGATCATTCATGTTCCGAACTCGCCATTTATAAATTCTTAGCAGGACCCTCTTTGTTTGCATAGCAAGCAAAGATAATATCCTGAATGAAATGAACATGAAAATAATTTCTATTTTTATGTGATAATAATATCCTAACCGAAGAATATCTAATTTGAATGGAATCAATAAAAACCAGAGTTACTGAATTACTTGGGATAAAGCACCCTATTATCCAGGGAGGAATGATCTGGTGTTCTGGCTGGGAACTTGCATCAGCAGTGAGTAATGCCGGTGGTTTAGGATTAATTGGTTCCGGATCAATGAACCCGGAGACTCTCTCAATTCATATAAGTAAGGTGAAAAAGGCAACCTCCTTTCCATTTGGAATAAATGTCCCCCTTATCTCAAATTATGTTGAAGAAATTATTGAATTGATTATTAAAGAGAAAATTAAAATCGTTTTTACATCCGCTGGGAATCCACAAATATGGACCAATAAACTTAAAGAACACGGAATTAAGGTTGCCCATGTTGTAGCGAACAGCAAAAATGCTTTGAAATGTGAATTGGCAGGAGTAGACGCTATAGTTGCAGAGGGATTTGAAGCTGGAGGACATAATGGGCGGGAAGAAACATCTACTTTCGCTCTCCTTCCCCAAATAAGGAAAGACATTTCAATCCCACTTATTGCCGCTGGTGGAATTGGAAGTGGCAGTGGGATACTGGCAGCTTTAGCCCTGGGTGCAGAAGGAGTGCAGATTGGGTCCTTGTTTGCTGCTTCTGAAGAATCTTCAGCTCATATTAACTTCAAAAGTGAGATTATTAATGCAACTGAAGGATCCACATCTTTAACAATGAAGCAATTGATACCTGTCAGGTTGCTAAAGAATAAATTTTATCGAGAGATGAATAGTGCTATTGAAAAAGGAATTGAAAAATCAGAGCTTATTAAATTACTTGGAAAAGGTAGAGCTCGCATAGGTATGTTTGAAGGAGATATGGAAGAAGGGGAATTGGAGATTGGACAGATATCCTCATTTATCAATGAAATATTGCCGGTTGCTGAAATATTTGAGAAGCTCGAAAAAGAATTCAAAGAAGCAAAACTTGATTTATTTAAAACAATTAAATAATCTAACAGTACGTTATTTCACAAATATTTAATTTTATAAAGGTATTTTCGTAAGGATTATAATCAACACTTAGGTATTTCATAAACACAAGGACCTGAATTGAGAAAACTTCTAATAATATTTTTCATTATTCTTTACTCTGGAAGTTCTATTTCTGGACAAACTACTCCTGATCCTCCAACATTAAATTTTGTTAGTGTAAATCCAGTAACAGGTTTTACTCATTTTTCATGGAATCCCAGTGATTCACTTGATGTGGTTGCCTACATTATTCATATTTGGACCGGTCCCAATGATACCAGAGTTGTAGATACAATATTAGGCAGAGATGCTACAAGTTATATATGGGGTCAAAACTGGGGTGAATTCGGGTCAGAATCCTACAGCATATCGGCCATTAATTCTCTCTCTGGTGACGGTAAGGAAAGTAAACTGACCGACCCGGATACAACAATGTTTCTTGAAGCTATATTTGATCCCTGCCAGGGTTTTATGGAATTAAACTGGAATCCATATGGGGGTTGGGGGGACAGTCTTTCGCATTATACTGTATACAAAAGCGAAAGTAATAATAGTTTTACTCCAATAAGTCCAAATACCAACATTACTTCCTATGATGATGAGGAAGTAACTCCCTACAATAGGTATTGCTATTACATTGAAGCTACTCATCTGGATGGTAGAAAATCGACTTCAAATATGGCCTGTGACTCCAGTAACATGCCCCGACCTCCGGCTTACATAAACCCGGTAGGCTCAACTTTTATTGAGGATCAGGTTGTGGAACTAACATTTTATGTCGATCCTGCAACTGAGCTTAGCAATTATAAACTTGTTCGAAGTGAAAGTGTGTCAGGTATATTTGATACAATCAAAACTATAAATATTCCTGGTGGTGAAGAGATAATTCTCACCGATGAAATTCCTGAAGGGAAATCCTACTATTTCTATCTATTGGCCATGAACGATTGTGGTCTTTTAGCAACCCGGTCTGGACTGAATAGCATTATTCGCTTAAATGGCGAAAACTCTGGATTCTATAATGCACTGGTTTGGAACTCCTTTGTTGATTGGCCTGAAGGAGTTGACAAATACTACATTTACCGGAAATCAGGAAACGGAGAATATGAAGTAATTGATTCATTAAGCGCTACCGATACTTCCTATACAGATAATATTAACGATATTATTTACTCTGTTGACATGGCCGAGTTTTGCTATTACATTGTTGCGAAGGAAGGAAATGGAAATCCTTTCGGAGCTCCAGGCTTAAGCCAGTCAAACACCGTTTGCCTGTACCCTCAACCTGTGATATATATGCCAAATGCATTCACCCCAAATGGGGATGGAATTAACGATGAATTTATACCAGTTTTAACATTTACTCCAAAAGAGTATTTTTTTATTATCCGAAGCCGATGGGGGAATACCATATTTGAAACAGAGGATCCAAATATACCCTGGAACGGTGAATATAAGGGAGGATTGGTGAATGAAGGAGTATTTGTATACTATTTAAAGGTAATCGATCAGAATGATCAGATGATTGAGAAAAAAGGCCAGCTCATGGTTCTCTACCCAGCAGATTAAACCAAATATAATCGTGTCAATCCAACTTATCAGAGCTTGACTCCTTTTCAGCAAAAAGCAGAGTAAATCAAACTGATAGGTTCAATCCGAACAAAAAATAACTAACTTTGTAATTGATCTGATTATAGTCTTGCAATGTCCATCCTTTCAGAATACGATAAGAAGTTAATAGAGAAGCAATTTAATGAGCTTTGTGACAATTGTCCAAGAGTCCTCAGCAAGTCTGATAAGGATTTGATTCGTAAAGCTTTTAATTTTGCCAACGAGGCTCATAAGAATATAAAACGAAAGTCAGGTGAACCCTATATCTTTCACCCAATTGCTGTAGCCAAAATTGTTTCTGAAGAAATGGGACTTGGCACAATTTCTATCTGCTCAGCCCTTCTGCATGATGTTGTTGAGGACACTGAATATACTCTGGAGGATATTGAGCACCACTTTGGGAAAAAAATCGCCAACATAATTGATGGATTAACAAAGATTGCTGAAGTCTTTGATCATGATTCCTCACTCCAGGCTGAAAACTTCCGAAAGATGCTCCTCACCTTATCTGATGATGCTAGGGTAATTTTAGTTAAGCTGGCTGATCGTTTACATAACATGAGGACTCTGGCTCCAATGCCTCCAAATAAACGAGTTAAAATAGCAGGAGAAACGACCTATCTATATGCCCCCCTTGCTCATAGACTTGGACTTTATGCAATAAAAACGGAATTGGAGGACCTGAGCCTTAAATATAGGTATCCAAAAGTATATAAAGAGATAGAGAAAAAAATTGAGCTAAATGAGAAAAAAAGAATTACTGAAATCAGCAAGTTCTCTCTTCCTATAATTCATAAACTTGACGAGAGCAATTTAAAATATGAAATAAATGGCAGGCCCAAATCTATATACTCCATCTGGAATAAGATGCAGACAAAGAAAGTCTCTTTTGAGGAGGTATATGACCTTATAGCTATCCGAATCGTTTTTGAGCCTCTGCCAAATTATCCTGAAAAAACACAATGCTGGAACATTTATTCAACTATAACAGATATATATGTTCCGAAACCTGACCGCTTGAGAGATTGGGTAAGTAAACCAAAAGCCAATGGTTATGAAGCTCTCCATGCAACTGTAATGGGTCCACAGGGGAAATGGGTTGAAGTTCAGATCCGTTCTATAAGGATGAATGAAATAGCTGAACGAGGTTATGCCGCACATTGGAAATACAAGGGCGAACAATCTCAGGAATCAGAGTTAGATCTTTGGATTAAGAAAATCAGAGAATTGTTGGATGATTCCAATTCTAATGCCCTTGAGTTTATTGATGAATTTAAACTTAACCTATTCGCTTCAGAAATAATGGTCTTTACTCCCAAGGGTCATATGAAGGCGCTGCCAAAAAACTCAACAGCCTTAGATTTTGCCTATGAAATACACTCTGAAATAGGGGATACAGCAATTGGGGCAAAAGTCAATCATAAACTGGTACCACTTAATTATCAGCTTAAATCCGGAGACCAGATTGAGATTATCTCCTCTGATACACAGAACCCACAAATGGAATGGTTGGATTTTGTAATTACTGCAAAAGCAAAATCAAGTATAACAAAATCTTTAAAAGCAGAAATCAAAAATCGGATTGAAGTCGGGAAAAAAATACTCGAGAAAGCATTAAAAGATCTCAATGTTCACCCCTCTTCAAGGGTATTCAAAAAACTTCTCCCTGCATATGAAGTCTTAAATAAAGATGAACTTTACAGTAAAATTGGCAGTTCAATAATTTCTTTAGAAAACCTCAAAAAAGTACTAAAGAAAAAAACGAAAAATAAGTGGATCCAATATTGGATTCCGCAATTTGGCAAACAAAAAGAGGAAAAGTTACAAGTAGAATCAGAGAAATTTGATTTTAAAAGCACATTTGTAATTCGTGAATATACAAACGATAACGAATTAACATATATGTTGTCTGAATGCTGCAACCCAATTCCAGGTGATGATGCCATTGGATACAGGGATGAAAATGACTTACTTTTAATCCATAAGTCAAAATGCCCTCAGGCAGTGAAACTTCTGTCCAGTAAAGGTAACAGAATAGTATCTACCAAATGGACTACACATAAAATACTTTCCTATCTGGCAAAAATCAGTGTTGTTGGAATTGACAAAATAGGTATGATAAATGAAATCACCAGCATCATTTCCAAACAATTGAGTGTTAATATTCGAACAGTAAATTTTGATGTACATGATGGTATTTTTGAAGGATTGATCGACTTATATGTGCACAATACAGCTGACTTAAATAATTTAATAATGAATCTCAGTAAAATTAAGGGCGTTGACAAAGTTAAGCGGGAAGAAATAATTGGGACTTGATTTAAATTAATTCTAAATAATCTCTTATTTTTAAATAAATTAATTAAATTTAACCCGGTAATTTATTTACTACTCGGTAAATTTTTTAATACTTATTTAATGTATATTGTATATGATAAGTGAAGATACAAAGCAAACTGTAAAACAGATTTTCACTGAATATCTTGAGAAAAAAGGGCACAGAAAAACACCTGAGCGATATGCAATTCTGGATGAGATTTATTCAAGGGATGGGCACTTTGATATTGAATCACTCTATATTTTTATGAAAAATAAAAACTATAGAGTTAGTCGTGCAACATTATATAATACCATCGAATTGCTTCTTGATTGTAATCTGGTAATAAAGCATCAGTTTGGTAAAAATATTGCCCAATTTGAAAGAGCTTACCAATGTAGTCAGCACGATCACTTAATTGACATGGAATCTGGGAAAGTAATTGAATTTTGTGATCCTAGAATTCATGAAATTATAAAAACTGCATGTGAATTAAATAACTTCAAACCTCTTTATCATTCTCTATATATTTATGGAGTAAATGAATCTGATTCTAAGGAGAAAAGTAAAAAAATAAGCTAAAGTATAGGCTTCAATAAAACATAATTTAGACCTCCCGTTGGGTGGTCTTTTTTTTTGAAAATTGGACAAAATGCATCTATCAATTTACTGAAAAGATTTGTACCTTGCAGCCGGTTTTTTTTACCTAAATTACAGTTATAAATGAAAATGGATGTTCTGCTAGGCTTGCAATGGGGCGATGAAGGAAAAGGAAAAGTAGTTGATGTATTAACACCTGACTATGATATTATTGCACGATTTCAGGGTGGGCCAAATGCTGGCCATTCTTTGGAATTTGAAAATACAAAACATGTTTTGCACACCATCCCTTCAGGAATTTTCCATACAGAAAAAGTAAATATAATTGGAAATGGAGTAGTTATCGATCCGATAATTTTCAGGGAAGAAATTAGGGATTTGATGAAAAGTGGCGTTAAAAAACCAAAAAACTTATTCATCTCACGGAAAGCGCATCTTATTCTTCCTACACATAAATTGCTCGATGCAGCTTCTGAAGCTTCTAAAGGCAAAACAAAGATTGGCTCAACACTTAAAGGTATTGGACCAACATATATGGATAAAACTGGTCGAAATGGTTTACGAGTAGGTGACATAAGCAAACCTAACTTTCTAGAACGATATGATTTCCTTAAGAATAAGCACTTCTCTTTGCTATCTCAATATGATTACCCATTCGATAAAGAGCTAGAGGAAACGGAATCCGTCTGGCTTGAAAGCATAGAATTCCTGAAACAGTTCAAGCAAATTGATTCCGAATACGAGCTTAATAATTACATTGACGAAAAGAAATCTATTCTGGCAGAAGGTGCACAGGGAACATTGCTCGATATTGATTTTGGATCCTACCCATTTGTTACCTCATCGAATACAGTTTGCGCCGGGGCTTGCACTGGCCTGGGAGTTGCGCCTGGAAAAATTGGTGAAGTTTATGGTATTTTCAAGGCATACTGTACACGGGTTGGAAGCGGCCCATTTCCTACTGAACTTGAGAATGAAACGGGTGAAAAATTAAGAAGCAATGGTAGAGAATTTGGTGCCACAACTGGACGCCCCAGAAGGTGTGGATGGTTAGATCTTGTAGCTCTAAAATATGCAGTAATGCTTAATGGTGTTACACGATTAATTATGACTAAAGCCGATGTATTGTCTGGTTTCGATACCATCAATATTTGCACATCTTATATATCAGAAGGAAAAGAAATAGATACCTTCCCTTTAGAAATTGAAGCCGGTCTTGAACCGGTCTATTCTGAGTTTCAAGGTTGGTCAGATGATATTACAGATATTACAAATTTCAATGATTTACCTGTTGAATTAAAGGATTATATTGACTTTATTCAAGATGAAGTTAAGGTACCCATAGTGATAATCTCAGTGGGGCCTGATCGAAAAAACACAATTTTCAAATAAAACTTAAGCAAGTTTCTAAAAGCCCTCCAATCAAATAGTATTGAATGGCATTACTAATATCTTTCAGGAGGTATTTTCAATTGGTATTTTGAAAAAATAGTAGTAACTTATGAGCTGATTAAGTGGATTTATAAATTCAAACCCAAACACCATTCAAATGACCATTCACCCTGCTAAATACGCCCGGGAAAGAGAACAGGAACGCGAAAAATCAAAGGTAAGTAAAGGGATTATTGTAACGATTTCAAGAGAATTTGGGTGCCCGGCAAAACCCATTACCAAAGAACTGGTCTCCTTGATTAATAAATCTACTAAACAGAAGTGGACTTCTGTAAGCAAAGAGATTCTTGGTGAATCTGCCAGAGAATTAGGGATTTCTCCCAGTGAGATTAAGTATTTCTTTAAATACCATGAACAGGGAGTATTTGATGGGATTCTTAATACTATTGCGAAATTCTACATAAGCGACCGTAAGATCTATTCTGCTATTGAAAAAGCAATTAGGTCAATAGCAAATAAGGGGAATGTAGTGATTGTTGGACGCGGCGGTGCAGCTATTTGTCAGGATTTTAGTAAGGCTCTCCATATTCGACTTATGGCTCCACTCGACTGGAGAGCTAATAAAATTATGGAATATTATGGGGTTGGAAAAAAGAAAGCCATAGAATTTATCCATGATTATGACGCAAAAAGGAAAAAATTCATAGACCATTATGTAAAAAAAGGGCAATCTCTTTCTTTATTTGATGTAATATATAATTGTGAATCTTTCTCCAAAGAGGAGATTGCACAATCAATCCTTTATCACCTAAAAAACAGAAAGTTAGTCTAATAAATCAACATTCTGCCTTTCCTGACTGTGGTAAAATAATTTTATTGGAATTTCTAAGGGTGTATATATATCCAGGACTCAAAATCAACAGTGTCCTTAAACCTTTCTAGCATTAAAACAGCTTCAGGAAGATTATCAAGATCCATTGCCGATACCAACTCAAATCCATTGTCAGCTGGATATATTTTAGCATCATACCCCATCGATACATAATATTCTGTATGCTCAAGCGCAAATTCAGGAGTTATGAAACTTCCAACAATTATATGGTATTTTGAGCTTTCCTCCAGAATTTTAAATTCCTCAGTAGCCCTTGCTATAGAATCAAGCCTGGCAACTTCAAGTGCATACGCAAGTTCGGCTGCCTGTACTGTTTTTATAGAATCAGCTATGCGGGTACTATCTCGCATTCTTTGATATGCCTCCTGTTCTGAATTCTGCTTTTTATTGTTACAAGCCTGGAAGAGAAAAAATAGAATTGAAAGTAATAAAACAATTTTTTTCATGTCTCTATATATTTGAGTAGTACAAATTTACAAAAATCATTTGATGATTCCTTATAACATGGCTTTAATTTACTAAACCCATATATAATGAATATTAAACCTAACAAAAAAAAATTATATCTTGCGACATTAATCCCAAAACTCAATTTCATGAACACAATTATTGATTTCTTTGAAGAAAGCGTTAAAAACTTTGGTGACAATATTTATATGTGGGAAAAATCTGATGGTTATTATAAAGGATCTACATATAAAGAAATTCACGAGAAAGTTCTTCTATTTGGTGCAGGTTTAATGAGTTTGGGAGTACAAAAGGGAGATAGAATAGGCTTAGTAGCTGATGGCCGAAACTCCTGGATCATTTCAGAACTTGGGATTCTCTATGCTGGTGCAGCAGATGTTCCAATGTCAATACGTCTTTCCTCTGATGAAATTAAATTCAGATTGGAACACTCAAGCGCTTCCATGGTAATCGTCTCAAAACAGCAAGTTCCAAAAGTGAGGGGTATGATTGGTTCAATGAATAATCTTAAAAAGATAATCCATTTAGACCCAGCTGAGGATATCGGTGATTCTCAAATAATGTATGATGAAATTCTTGAATTAGGAAAAGTGTATTTGGAAAACAATAGGGCAGAATTCGATGAAAGATGGCAATCAGTGCAAGAAAATGATATGGCGAATGTCACCTATACTTCTGGCACTACTGCAGATCCAAAAGGGATTATTCTGTCACAATTAAATTATATAACAAATGTTAAGCAGATCTATTCTCATATAGAGTTTCCACAAGATTTTAGAATACTCCTAATGCTTCCTTGGGATCATGCATTTGCCCATACCTGCGGATTATATGGGTTTATGGGTAGAGGTGCAAGTATTGCATCTGTTGAGATTGGCTCAACCCCATTGGAAACTTTAAAAAACATCCCCAAAAATATCCGAGAAATAAAACCTCATATGCTAATGAGTGTGCCGGCTTACGCAAAAAACTTTAGAAAGAATATTGAAAAGGGAATTCGCGAAAAAGGCCCTTTTATTGAAAAGTTATTTAATCACGCTCTAAAGCTTTCATATTCATATAATAGGGATGGGTTTAATAAAGCAAAAGGTATCCATAAATTAAAATTACCATTGATAAAACTTTATGATAAAATTATATTTAAAAAAATCAGAGATGGATTTGGTGGTGATCTGGAGTATTTTATTGGAGGAGGTGCATTACTAGATATTGAACTTCAACGCTTTTTTTATGCAATTGGAATTCCGATGTATCAAGCGTATGGCTTAACAGAAGCTGCCCCTGCAATATCCTCAAATACCCCGCCACGACATAAACTTGGCAGTTCCGGTTACCTTGTAAAATACCTTGACCTAAAAATTTGTAATGAAGATGGTAAAGAACTACCTGTAGGAGAAAAAGGTGAAATAATTGTTAAAGGAGATAATGTAATGCTTGGTTATTGGGATAATGAGGAAGCAACCAAAGAAACTATAAAAGATGGCTGGTTGCATACTGGTGATATGGGCTATATGGATAAAGACGGATTCCTATTTGTTCTTGGAAGATTCAAAAGCCTGTTAATCTCTGATGATGGTGAGAAATATAGTCCTGAGGGTATCGAAGAAGCAATTACTGACCAATCAAAATATATAGAGCAATGCACGCTCTTTAATGATCAAAAACCTTATACGGTGGCTCTGGTATTCCCAAATAATGAGGCTGTAGGAAGATGGCTGGCTGAAAACAACCTGGGTTCAGATACTGATGAGGGACAAAAAGCTGTCGCTAATCTTATAAAGTCTGAAATTAATAAATATAAAAAAGGACAGGAATTTGAGGATATGTTCCCACAAAGATGGTTACCCTCAGCTATTGGTATCCTTTCTGAAGGATATACGGCAGAAAATCACCTACTCAATTCAGTAATGAAAATGGTAAGGGGAAAGATCGCTGATAAATACCAGGATTTACTTGAATTCCTTTATACTCCAGCTGCGAAGGAAATTACTAACAACCAAAACATTGAGGCAATAAAAAAGCTGTTTTAATCATAAAGTAATCCAGTCAAAATACATCAGCGTTTCTAATCGTAACAAATCCTCAGAAAATTCGTTACTAATATAGTCTGTTCCTTACTCCTTTTCCTGATTCTCTAAACATGATAGGAAGGTCAAATTATTTTTTCAAATTCTGGAGGATATCTTTGTTTATTGTCCTGCTATTTCTATGCAAGATTGGATTCCAAATTGATGCACAGGAAGGGGTACCCTTTATGACAAACTTCTATATTCCAAGTGGCTTTAGTCCACAAAACTGGGGTATGGTTCAGGAAGAAGAGGGAGCAATGCTATTTGCTAACAGAAGAGGAATTGTTAGCTTTAATGGTTCAGGCACCGAAGGCTGGAAATACTTACAAACAGATATTATTCCCTATTCCATAACCAAAGATCCTCACACTGGAAAAATATACGTAGGAAGTAATAGTGAATTTGGATATATTGAAAGAAATGAATTTGGAGATTTTGAGTTTGTCTCCATGGCTGAGGAGAATACTATTTATGGAGATATCACGGATATATCCTTTACCGAAAAAGCAATATATTTTTATAGTAGTAGCTGTATTGTCAAAATTAATAAAGACATTCCTGATGATAAGATTTGTATTCAATCTAAGCCTGATGAACTCTTTGCAGGTTTCTTTATACATAACTCAGAACTCTACGTCAATATAAAGGACCAAGGGATTTCGATGGAGAAAAAAAATTCACTAATTCCACTACCCGAAGGTAATTTATTTGACAACGTATCCATCTCATTTTTCCTTCCATTTAACGAATCACAGACTCTTGTGGCCACTAATAATAGTTTTCTTTACCTCTTTGATGGGACCGAATTTAAAGACTATATTATTGAAGATGAAGAATATTTATTCAATGCAGTGGTTTCAGATGGAATTAGATTATCGGAGAACCAAATGGCTCTCACTACATTAACTGGCGGATGCTTAATAGTAGATACAGAAACCAATAAGACCAATTTTATACTTAATTATCAAGCTGGATTACCTGATGATGAGATTTACGCAATTGCCAGCGACAAGGGAAATGGCTTATGGCTCACCCATGAATTTGGTGCAACAAGAATTGATCTGACATTACCGGTTCGATTATACAATGTCTTTCAAGGACTGGAGGGCAACTTATCAGAAGTTATCCAATTTAATGATAAAGTATATGTTTCTACCAGTGAAGGAGTATTTTTCCTGCAAAAGGTAAGAAACTATAGCCAGACCATTATTACAGTGGAAAGCAGTCAACTAAAAAGCCAGGATCAAATAAGACAGGAATATGAATTGGATACGGAACCCAACCTGGCTAAGAATGGAGATACGAAGCAAACAAAAGGGGACAAACAAGGACTGTTTGCCAGACTTTTTTCCAAAAAAAACAATAAGAAATCTAGCTCTCTTTCGGAGAAAGATATGAGCAACAAAAACAAGTCAGAAATTATTGAGTCGGGCATAATATATACGCCAACCCCTTCAAGACAAAAGTTTACCAGGAAGAATTTAAGACGGCTGGAATCAATATCCTATAAATTCTCGAAGGTTACAAACCTGAATGCAAAATGCAAACAACTTATTTCATTCAGAGGTCGATTACTGGTAGCCTCCAATATTGGGCTGTACCAGATTAAAAATAACAAAAGTGAACTTATTATAGGCAATGCCTACATAAATTCAATATATCCTTCAACCACTAATCCTGATCGTATATATGTTGGAACTGAGACTGGATTAGAAACTGTTGACTTTACTGATGAGTCAGTTATTATCAATCATAACTTTTTTCCTGTTCAAACACCCGTCTACTCTATCCTTGAAAACGACTACAATCTGTGGCTGGGATCTGATACCCGTGTAATTAAAGTTAAATTGGACAATGAGAACCCCGTTGTTCAAAATATTTATGGATTATCATCACTGTATTCTGAAAATGTAATTGTAAAAGAGATTTCTGGTGAACCAACATTTTTTACCTCTTCAGGAATTTTCAGATTTGATGAAGAAGATGAGGAAATTGAAAGAATAAATTCTCCGCTATTTACAAACATGGAGTTTATCCGATATATTTTCCCCAGGGATGGTACCATCTGGGTAAATGATCGAGGTACATGGATAACTCTAAATCAAAAAGATGAAACGGAATCGAGGCAGGTTACCTATTTGAGATTATTTGAAAATGTTAGATATCTGCAATCTGATGCGAATAAAAACCTTTGGGTAATTGATGGGCATAATCATATCAGCAAGATTTTATACACTGATAGTTTACATATCAAAGAAAAGGTTGAAGTTTTTGTAGAAAGTATAACCAACCAGGAAGGAGAGCGGTTGAAACTAGGAAGTATGAATCTGGATAAAGCCGATCTACCCTTGAGGCTTTCTATACAAACCTCCTTTTACCTTAAGCCAGAACTAGTTGAACACCAGTACTATATTGAGAATTTTGATCAAGATTGGCGTCCCTGGACAAATGACAGGTTTATTGAGATCCCTTTTCTACCTCCAGGCGATTATAAGCTGCATATTCAGGCTCGAAATGTATTAGGAAAAATAAGCTCTACAGTTGTAACTGATTTCTATATAAAAGAACCAAAACCAGCTTTTACAGATTCCGTTTGGTTTTACCTGCTGATAGCTATGGGTATCCTCGGTTTTCTATATTTGATTATCATCCTCAGGGAACGTAAACTTCTAAGCGATAAAAAGTTTCTGGAGACTAGAGTCCAAGAAAGAACGGAAGAAATTGCCAGACAGAAAGAAGAAATTGAAAAACAAAAAGATGAAATCATTCATCAAAAAGAGGAGATTACAGACAGTATATCCTATGGTAAGAGAATTCAAACAGCAATATTACCTCCCAAAGATACTCTACGTGAAATCATGCCAGAGTTCTTCATTTATTATAAACCCAGAGACATAGTAAGTGGTGATTTCTATTGGGTTAGTGAAAAAGACAATAAAGTAATCATTGCCGTGGCTGATTGCACAGGCCATGGTGTACCTGGAGCATTTATGAGTATCCTGGGAAATTCTTTACTGGATGAAATTAGAAATAACTATAAAATTACAACGGCAAGTACCATATTAAATCGATTGAGAAGAAACCTCAAAGTGGCCCTACATCAAACTGGTCGCGACTATGAGACCAAAGATGGAATGGATATGAGTCTTTGCATATTCGATAAAAAATCATATATGCTCCAATATGCCGGTGCATACAACCCAATGTATGTAATTAGAGATGGTGAGTTAAGAATAATAAGAGGTGATAAAATGCCTATTGGTATTCATTATATCAGAGAAACTCCTTTTACCAATCATAAGATTAAATTAAAACCAAATGATGCCCTCTATCTGTTCACAGATGGGTACGCAGATCAATTTGGTGGGCCAGACAATAAAAAGTTCAAAATTGTTCGATTTAGGAATCTGCTTTTAAAGATCCATCCAAAACTAATGCATCAACAAAAAAAGATCCTAGCCAAAGAATTAAATACCTGGATGGGAGACGATGACCAGGTGGATGATATTCTAATAATGGGACTCCGAGTAAAGTAATCTCAGGTTCTCTATTCAAATGTTTGAGTCCCGTATTTCTTATATTTCATCGTGTTCCGTCCTTCGAATTATCTCATTCTGCAAATCCTCTCCAAGATCATTAAAATAATCACTGTATCCAGCAACGCGGACAATAAGATCCCGATGTTTTTCAGGACGCAATTTTGCATCTTTTAAGGTTTCAGCATTTACAACATTAAACTGAATATGATGTCCATCCAGACGGAAGTAGGAACGAACAAGACTTCCAACCCTGGAAATACTAGAATCAGAATTAAAGAATTGCGGAGCAAATTTTTGATTTAAAAGTGTTCCTCCTGTTTTAATATGATCTATTTTTGCTGCAGATCGAATTACTGAAGTTGGACCCTTTCTATCTGAACCTTGAACTGGAGAAATCCCCTCAGACAGAGGCTGATTTGCATTCCTCCCATCAGGGGTGGCAGTAATTACACTTCCAAAATAAACATGCGAAGTGGTAGGAAGCATATTAATTCTAAAGGTCCCTCCTCGAGCAGTGGGCCTTCCATTAACAGCATCATAAAACATTTCAAAAACTTTTACAGCCTGTTCATCAGCATAATCATCATCGTTTCCATATTTTGGAGTCTGATAAATAAACATATGCTGCATTTTTTCCTCACCGACAAAATCTTCTTTTAAAGCATCTGTAAGTTGTGACATCGATATGTTCTTCTTATCAAAAACATTGTATTTAATTGAAGTTAGACTATCTGTTAGACTACCAAGTCCAACCCCTTGAATGTAGCTGGTATTGTACCTTGCTCCACCAGCATTGTAATCAACTCCATTGGAAATACAATCATCAATTAATACAGATAAAAAAGGTGCTGGCAAATAACTTGCATAGATCCTTTCTATAATGTTATTACCCTGAATTTTAATATTGATAAAGTGATTAAGTTGCTTATTATAAGCCGCCAATAATTCTTCATAAGATTCAAAATCAACAGGATTTCCGGTTTTCAGTCCTATTTGCTTTTCTGTTCGCTTATCAAAACCATTATTGAATGTAATCTCAAGAATCTTTGTAAGGTTAAAATAACCGGTTAGAAAATACGCTTCTGTTCCAAAAGCACCACTTTCAACACAGCCACTGGCACCCCCATTTCTGGCATCTTCTAGTGTTTTACCCTGTCTTACAAGTTCTTGTATAATAGCATCTGTATTAAAAATTGAGGGCTGGCCAAATCCGGTTTTTACGACCTTAATAGCCCGTTGAAGCAATTTTTCAGGATTCTTCTTGCTAATCTGCAACATCGAGGACGGTTGAAGAATTCTCATTTCTTCAATAACATCAAGGATTATAAAGCTCAAGTCATTTGTGGCATCTGATCCATCCTCTTTTAGGCCTCCAACATTTATCAAAGAAAAATCAGTATAAGTATTACTTTCCAATGCAGTAATTCCAATTTTTGGAGGTGCAGGATGATTGTTAAACTTCACCCAGAAACACTGAAGCAGTTCATATACAGAGTCTTTTGTTAATGTCCCATCGTTTAATTCTTTTTCATAAAATGGATATAGATGTTGATCAAGGCGACCAGGATTAAAAGAATCCCATGGGTTTAACTCAGTAATCACACCAAGATGGACAAACCAGTAATACTGCAAAGCCTCATGAAATGTTTCAGGGGCATTGGCAGGAACTTTGGAACAAATATATGCCATGTTCTCCAGCTCTTCCTTACGCACTGGATCAATTTCTTCAGCCGCTAACTTCCTTAGTTTTTCAGCATGTCTTTGGGCATAGAGTATTAGAGCCTCAGCTGCAATTTTCATTGCTTTTAATTCTTCTCTTTTATCGTATGCTCGAAAATCATTAGCAAAGTCAAGTTCTTCAATTGTTTCATTTATCTCCTCAATAAATGATAACATACCCCTTCTAAATACTTTACCCCCCAATACGGTATGACCTGGGGAACGCTGCTCCTGAAACTCAGTAAATATGCCTGCTCTGTATGCATCATGCCAGTCTGGTGACATAGCATTCATTATCCTGTCACGGTTGGTTTTGCCCTCCCAGAATGGAATGATTATTTCTCTAAAAGCGTTCTTCGTCTCATCATCAACTTTAAAGAACACCTTTTTACGGGAATCAAGAATCTCCAAATCCTGAACTGAATGGAGTGTAATTTCAGGGTAGGTTGGTGTTGCCTTTGGAGCAGGGCCTCTCTCTCCTACAATTAATTCCAGGTCGTTTATACAGATGTACTTATTCTCAAGAATATATTTTAAGCTTTGAGCTCTTTGAACAGGAATACTGACCTGGCCAGCATCATTACTCTTATAATACTCTGTTACCAATAATGCTCTTTCGGCAGATATTCTATTGACGGCATTTAGACTCCGTTCTCTTAATACTCTTGCTCTCTCTGTCATCGCTTTCATATTATTCAAAATCAATGTTTATAAAATAAAAATTACCCTCCTACCTGCACCTGGAAACCTTTTTCCTCAAAGGATACCTTAATATCTTCTATTTCCATTCCCTGAGTTTTTTCAACATCCTTCATCCTGTTCTCCAGCTTAAACTTTTTATATTTATGATCAGCTATATTATGGTATGGTAAAAGGTCTATATTCTTCATTTTTGGCACTTCATTCATTAAATATGATTGAAGTGAATCAATATGAGCTTCATCATTATTCACTCCTGGAATAACCGGGAATCGAATATTAATATTTTTTCCATTATCGTAAAGTAATTTCATATTCTCTAATATCACCCTATTGGAAATGCCCGTGAACTTTTTGTGTATCGTATCGTCCAGATGTTTAATATCATAAAGGAATAAATCAACTTTATCCATAATCTTTAATATAACCTCTTTTGATGCGAATCCTGTAGTATCAAGAGCTGTATGAATTGAATTCTGATTGCATTTCGATAACAACAGATTTAAGAAATCATGTTGTTGCAAAGGCTCACCACCTGAAAAAGTAACTCCCCCATCAGAATCTTCAAAAAAGATCCTTTCCTTTTCGATCTCTGGCATTAGCTCATCAACTGTCATCCAGGTTCCGACTGCTTCCTCAACTTCAAACACTTTGCCATTTACTTTTTGCTCACGAAGCACCTTCTCCGGGTTTGAGTTGCGACTTTCAGGATTATGGCACCACCAGCACCCAAGCGGACAACCCTTAAAGAAAATCGTTACCCGAACCCCTGGTCCATCATGAATAGCAAAACGTTTGATATCGAAGATCAAACCTTTCATACGCGATAAAATAAGATATTAATTAAAATTCAAAACGAAAGTGAAATGGAGAGGAATATAGGATTTGACTTACCCACAAGTCAAGAAAGAATCACCACATCCAGCATTCAAAAAGACGCGGATAGAATGCCTTCTTATACTTTTTAATATGTATATCAGTCGAATACATACAGCAAATATAGTGAATTTTATAAAACAAAACTATGATTATCATCCATATACGAACAAAAGTTTTATTCAGTCAATAATAACCAACAAACCTAATGGGAGATATTACAAGCAAAAAAGGTTATCCATAAAATGAACAACCTTATAATGTAAAAGTAACTAGCTATTTTATTATTCAGGAATATTTTCGAGTGTTGCCACAAGAAAGTCCCAGAATTTATTTACAGTTTCAATATTTATTTTTTCGTCCGGAGAATGAGGGAAACGAATTGTTGGTCCAAATGAAATCATATCCCAGTTTGGATAAACACCTCCTAATAATCCACATTCAAGACCAGCATGAATACCTTTAATTTCAGGTATTTTGCCATACTTGTCATTGTAAACATTTTGCATCGTTTTAAGTATAGCAGATTCCATATTGGGTTTCCATCCAGGGTACTCACCATCGAATTCAATTTTTGCACCTGCAGGTTCGAATACTGAAATAAAAGAATTTTTAAGATCCACCATAGCTGTGTCAACGGAGCTACGAAGCAAACACTGGATATCAACAACGCCATCATGTGACTTAATGACAGCCATATTTGTTGAAGTTTCAACCAGGCCTTCCATATCATTGCTCATTCGAATTACATTATTGGGAGCTGCATAAACAGCATCAACCAAAGCTTTTTGGGTTTTCCCATCCATCACTGATCCAGGTAGCTCACACCCCCTGGCTTTAAATTGTAGGTCCGGTTCAACAACACTATACTCAGCCTGGTATATTTCCTCCATTTTCTCCACCCATTGTAGAACATTGCTCTTCTCATTTTCAGGGATAGTAACTACCGCATTTGATTCTCGCGGAATAGCATTTCTCAAACTTCCCCCATCAATACTGGATATGCACATCCCATGATTGCGAATTCCATACCAGAGAAATCGGTTAAGAAGTTTATTTGAGTTGCCCCTGAACAAAGGAATATCAATACCTGAATGTCCACCTTTCAGGCCACTAACTTCTAGTTTGAGCGCAATATGACCGGCAGGAACCGATTTTTCCTCATAGTTAAATGAAATATTGGCATTGGTTCCTCCAGCACATCCAACGTACAATTCCCCTTCATCTTCTGAATCCATATTCAATAAAATATCGCCATTCAAAACACCTGGCTTCAATCCAAAAGCACCGGTCATTCCTGTTTCCTCATCAATGGTAAATAGTGCCTCAACTGGACCGTGTTTCAAGTCATTTGATTCAAGCACCCCCATAGCTGCTGCAACGCCTATCCCATTATCAGCGCCAAGAGTTGTATCATTCGCAGTAACCCAATCACCATCAACAAAGGCCTCAATCGGATCTTTTTCAAAATCATGTACCTTATCGCTATTTTTTTGCGGTACCATGTCAAGGTGCCCCTGTAATACAACCCCTTTTCTATTTTCCATTCCAGGTGTTGCAGGTTTTTTGATGATAACGTTTCCAACCTCATCTACAATAGTTTCAAGGCCCAGATCTTCACCAAACTTCTTCATATATGCAATTACCTGTTCCTCTTTTTTTGAGGGTCGAGGTATCTGGGTAAGACTGTAAAAATGTTTCCACAGTATTTTTGGTTCAAGTTCACTTATTTTAGTACTCATGGTCTTTGATTTATTATATTTTAAATTACCTTAATTAGTTCATAAAATTATGAATAGCTACTTTCTACTTTTCTTCCTCTTCTAAATTCCCAAAGGGTAATTCTAATCCATATTTCTGCTTTGCATCTGCCTTTTTCAACTGTAATGACAAGAATATTGAAATTACACCAAGAATAACGAGCATAAAAATTGGTACAAAATAATTATAAGGTGGAATTTCACCCAGAACCCTCATTTCCGTAATTCGTTCACTTACTTCAACTGACGACAGGCCCTGGCTTTCTAACATATCCCTTGCTGAGTCAAGCTTAGAAACAACTTCAGGATTTACCATATCAAGTACTTTCCCAATTCCCCAGAAGAAAGCCAACAAGCCAATATTCTGGATGGTAAACATGGTTGCATAAGCAGTTCCCAATCGACTTTCCTTAACGATTTTTGTCACAGAAGGCCACATGGCTGCAGGTACCAGAGAAAAGGCAATACCCAGGCTGAGAAGGCCTAAATAACCTAGGATTACACTGTTAAACAAGGAGAGCGAAATATGGGCAAATATTAATAATAAAGAGCCAAGAATCATAACAGAGGCGGCTTTTCCTTTCCGATCAATGAAACTGCCAAATATGGGGGTAAACAAAATAGTTCCCATAGGAATTAAACTGGCAGTTTTGGGGCCATTTTTCAACCATAATGATATCGTTCCCCATAAGGAGCCAATAAATGCAACAAACAAAGCAAATATTATCAATAAGGATAAAATCTTTGCTCCTGTAGTTTTCATTTGAGCCGGTATCATCGAAAAGCTGATTCCAAATATAAAAAGGCCAATAAAAATGAGCGTATTCCCTAACGAAACACTCCCAAACAATGAAAAGTATTCCGCTGATTCAGGAAGATCGTATGAGAATCCAAATTTATTCACCATTAAGTCTGGAGCATACTGAATAAAGGGAAAAACTGCAGCATAAAAAGAAACACAAAGTAAAGCGATGTAAAGAAATGATTTGTTTGTGATTAGTTTTACCAAATCTTCGAATTTGAAATCTTCTCCTGATCCTTGTGAAGTTACCCCCATCTGACGATCAAGCTTTATATCAAATACTGTATAAATAAGGAAGATAATGAGAGTTATTCCGATTAAAGTTGCCGCAAATGCAACAGCAGGAGGTACACTTCCACCTCCAACATCTATGGACAAGGCTATTCCCATGGCTGACCCAAGGCGACCAAAGCCCATATTAATTGCCATGGCAAGTGCCAATTCATAGCCTTTAAACCACTTAACAATTGTACGAGTTGCAACAACACAAACTACTTCTAAACCGGAACCAAACATAATCCTCCCAATTATCATCATGGTAAGCTGTGTTGAATGACTTTCTCCAAAAAAACCATAGGAGGCCAGGGCTGTAATAGTAGCACCTAATGTAGCCAAACCACCGAATACTATGCCTGCGATTCGTATTCCCCACTTATCCAGCATAATTCCGCCGACGATGATCATTCCAAACACATTGGCAATGGTAGTGAGTCCAATCATTCGACCGAATTCCGAACTGGAAAAACCCATTTCGGACTCCATAAGCCCTTTCAGACCGGAGAAGAAGTCCTGAAACCAATAGGTTGAGAACATTAGCATGCTTATTAATACCAACACAAACCATCTTACAGCAGGTTTATCTCGAAGAGTTTTTTGTAATGCTTCCATTTTTAGTTGATTAGTTTATATATGGCTTCAAAAATATAAAAATTATACAGACATTATGGATATACCTGGTAAATGTTAATTGGATTACTTTTTAGGCTAACTATTTCTTTAGGAATCCGTAAAACCACATCATATTATCAATCAAATTCGTACTGATTTTCTGTCAGTTATCAGACAATTAAGCATGAAACATATATCCATATTTGTACATATATCAATATTTCCAAGCTTGGTATACTTTTTGCACAATATGCTTTATAACATATGATTTTAAATTAATTGACATGAAAAAGATATTAGCTCTCACCTTATTACTTGCCTTATTAACAGTAGGATTCGGATCTTCATTAAATGCGCAAAACAATACCAAAGTAAAATGGTATAGTATTGAAGAAGTAACAAAATTAAATGAAGAAAATCCAAGGAAAATATTTGTCGATTTATATACCGATTGGTGTGGGTGGTGCAAAAAGTTGGATCAGACCACTTTTATTGATCCAGTAATTGTAGAGCTTTTAAATTCAGAGTTTTATGCGGTTAAATTTAATGCTGAATCGAAAGAGCCAATTGATTTTGGCGGTAAAACCTTCGTCAATGAGGGTGATGGTTCAAGAAATCCTCATCAGCTGGCAGTTGCTATGTTGCAGGGCAAAATGTCATATCCATCCGCAGCATATATGGATGAAAACTTGCAGCTTTTAACTGTTGTTCCTGGATATCTTACAGCTAAAGATTTGGAGCCAATCTTAAATTTCTTTGTCCAGGATGGTTATAAAAAAGATATTAGCTATCAAGATTTTATTAAAACCTTTGAAGGAAAAGTTCAATAGGCCTTACTGCCCTATACAAGGGCATAATCCAAATAAAATTCTAACTACTTCTGAGGACTGAGGTAAAGATTATCGGGCAGACGGAATATCGTTCCTAGCTGATTCACCAATAGTCTTTTTTCAGATAAAACTGTTTTGCCATCAACAACTTCAATATTGCATGGATTTGGAACTCTATAAACCAAATCTGATCTTTTTATTGTTTCATCCTGATTTTCGAGTTTTGCAAATTGCCCAGCATCATTTAGTTCTTCAATTCTGAGATTAATAGGTCTACCCGTCAAGTCATTTTCAGGTACAATCCCATTATCTAAGGAAAATCTAAAAAGTACCGTACCATTCCCATTTTGTTCTTTTTCTGGTATAAACTCAAAGGTCTTCATCTTCTCCTCAATAATTTTCTTGCCGACAAAAAGCGCAAGGTATTCATTCTCAAGCCTTATAAGTTCCTTAACAGCATATTCCAATGCTAAACCTTCTGGAAACACATCATACTGTCCTGATAATAATTTAAATCTCCTTTTTCGTACTTTAATTATAAAGTCGGCTGCTTCTTTCGCTTTCTGATCATCACTTTTGAGATTAGATCTTAATTGTACATGAGGAACACGCACAAATCCAGTATCTGATTCAATAAGTCGATATACTGTATCTGATTTTTGGTTTAAATTTTTCTTTACCGACTTATCGCCAAAAAAAATCACATTTTCTTCTTCATTGACTGGTTCCTGAATGGTCTTCAGACCCCTGTACATATTGGGATTAGAGGATAATATCAAGCCTTGCCTGGTTAATTGCATATAGTTTGAATAAACATTGCCGGTTGAATTTACCACGTAATATTGCTCAGGATCAATATCCTCATATGAATCAATTTTGACATCCGAAAGAACCCAATCTACATGATCCTGTTCAATACCTTCTTCAATACCCAGGTATTTTTTACCATACCTGTAATATGGGCCTCTCTTGCTGGTTATCTTCAATGCTGTTGCTTCAACTCTCAAAACAGTACGAGGCAAGGCATATATAATAGGATTAGATGAGGCAGATATTCCCTGATCCAGAGGCTGAACAGTCCTGCTAATGGTTGGTTCAGTTGTCTGACAGGAATACATGAATAATACTATGGCCGTTACAAATAGAATTCTTAAAAATTTCATTTTATATTGGAATTAATTTGATGTAAAACTAAGCAATAATCCTGTTTATATCTAAGTCAAAAACTAATTTCATCCATTTAAACCTAAAAAAGCATTTCCAATATTATCAATAATATCAGATGCAGTTAATGCCTCTTCTCCCAGATACTCCCTGGCAATATCTCCGGCTGACCCATGAATATATACTCCTATAATGGCTGCCAAATATGGCTCATATCCCTGACTCAGCAATCCCAAAATAATTCCGGTTAAAACATCTCCACTACCTGCAGTTGCCATCCCTGGATTACCGCTTGAGTTAAAATAACATCTACCATCTGGACAGGCAATTGAGGTAAATGCCCCCTTTAAAATAACGATTACTTTATATTTAGCCGCGAATTCTAATTGTAATAAATGACGGTCATAGCCATTCTCGACTTTTCTGGTTAATCTTTCAAACTCCTTCGGGTGAGGAGTTAATATACTGTTTTCCGGAAGTTCATTAATCCATTCCGGGTTTTGAGCTAAAATGTTTAAAGCATCAGCATCTAAAACCATTGGATTCTGGGCAGCCTGAATAAGGCTATGGAGACCTGCCTGAGAATTATTCCTACAACCAAGGGCAGGTCCAACACCAATAGAATTGAATTCTGATAACTCCGGTGGCTGAGAGAATAAAATATCTGACTGATCAAGACTTAGCATGGCTTCCGGTACAGATATTTGTAAAATATCGTTTCCCATCCTGGGTATATGAACAGTAAGCAATCCAACTCCTGAGTTTAAGCAAGCCCTGGAGGCAAGTACTGCTGCCCCCATCTTTCCATAGCAACCCGATATCAATAGTGCATGCCCAAAATTACCTTTATGACCAAATCTTTTTCTTTTTATTCTATTTGCCAGAACAAAGCCTTCAGTAATAAAAAGATAAGGAGTTTTTGTCTCTTGAATTGAAGTTGGATGTAAGCCTATAGGTAGAATATCCCATTCACCTGTAAAAATCTCATTTTCTGCAAATAAAAAGGAAAGCTTTGGAAACTGAAAGCTTAAGGTAAAGCTAGCATTTATAATGTTTTCAACTTTGCTCTCCGGGTTACTTGCCCCCATCAGCCCAGAAGGCATGTCAATGGCAATAATCTCTTCTGCCGATTTATTTATATGCTCAATAATACTTGCAAAAAATCCTGATAGTGGACGGGTAAGTCCTGAACCAAAAATGGCATCCACTACTAAATCTTCTTTACTCAAAACTGGGAAATCATTTTCTTCAATTATGTCTTCTATAATTACCTTATTTTGATTTTCAAGCCTGGCTAAATTAATTCTATAGTCGGCAGATGACTTACCTGCAAATTTAATAAGATAGGTAGCAACCTTAAAACCCTCATTAGAGAGCAACCTGGCTAATGCTAAACCATCTCCCCCATTATTTCCAGTACCTGCAAAAACTTTAACAGAAGTGGAATTGGAATAATGTGCAACTATCCAGTTAGAAATTGACAAAGCCGCTCTTTCCATCAAATCAATGGAGGCAATTGGCTCATTTTCTATAGTATATGCATCAATTTCCCGAATTTGGCCTGTTTTAAAAATCTTTATTGGTAATTCTGACGACATTTACCTTTTAATTAAATATTTACATCTCATTCCAATAAGCAAGCTACTACAAATTTAATTTCTTCCTTCCTTAAAAAAAACTTTTTATGCAAATTATTGACGGGGAGTTTTCAAATAGGTCTTCTACAAAAAAGATTTCTATATTTGTTCCTTCGTAAAATTTATAATTCAACTTAAAATCTATTCATCATGTTAAAAGGACACCCCAAAGGATTATACGTTTTTTTATTTGCAAATATGGGTGAGCGATTTGGTTACTATACCATGCTTGCAATATTTGTTCTTTTTATACAGGCAAAATTTGGAATGAATGCAGAAGAAGCAGGTCGGGTTTATGGAACTTTTCTGTTTGGAATTTATTTTATTCCTCTGCTTGGTGGGGTTATTGCTGACAAACTGCTTGGTTTTGGAAAAACCATTACTATAGGAATAGTTTTAATGATTGGTGGATATCTTCTTTTGGCTCAACCCGGATCCGGGAAGGCTTCAATTTATCTTGCTTTAACCATTATTTCCTTTGGTACCGGATTCTTCAAGGGTAATCTTCAGGCTCTTGTCGGGAAACTATACGATGATTCTAAGTTTGATAAATACAGAGATGCTGCATTCTGGATTTTTTACATGGGGATTAATATTGGTGCATTCTTTGCTCCGTCTGCGGCACAAGCAATGAGCAAATTTATTATGAAAAAAGGCAATCTTTTGTACAATGCCAATATTCCAAACATGGCTCATAATTATCTTGATTCTATTCAATCTGGGGTGCCATTTGATAAAGTAACTGAATACACAGAACTAGCTAAAAACTCAATAATTGAAGGGACTTCTTACTCTTTCACTAACTTAACTGAATTCAGCAATCATTATATCGAGACCTTAAGTCAATCTTACAGTTATGGATTCGGTATTGCTGCGATAAGTATATTTATTTCTCTGATGATCTTTATTGGTTTTAGAAAAACATACAAGCATGTTGATGTTATGCACAAACATGCAGTACAGGATGGATCTTCAAATGTGATAAAGTTAAGCCCAGAGCAATACCGAAAAAGATTAGTAGCCTTAGGCCTCATCTTTATTGTTAACATTTTTTTCTGGATGGCTTTTCATCAAAACGGGTTTACACTGACTATTTTTGCAAGAGATTATACATTCACTGAAGTTTCTTCATTTACTTATGCATTTTTTGACCTCAGAGCCTTCCTGCCTATAATTACAACAATTATTGGTCTGGTATTGCTACTAGGAAAGAAAAACAGCAAAGTTACAAAGTTGATTGGGGCAAGCTTGTCTATCGTCTCAGTCGCTATTGCTTACTATGTGATAAGTGGGTATGATCCGAAAATGCCTATCAGCCCAATTATCTTCCAGCAGTTTAATCCTATTTTTATAGTATTTCTAACCCCTCTGATTATTGGGATATTTGCTGCCATAAACAAAAGAGGCTGGGAGCCTAGCTCTCCCAGGAAAATTGGTATTGGTCTCCTATTGGCCGGTTTTAGCTTTGTAATTATGATCTTTGCGGCTAAGGGATTGGTCGCTCCCAGGGATTTTGTTTCAGGTACTTTAGCAGATTCAATGCGCATAACACCCTATTGGCTTATAGCTACATATTTCAGTTTGACAGTTTCTGAACTATTTTATAGTCCCATTGGACTTTCTTTTGTTTCAAAAGTGGCTCCGCCCAGTCTTTCAGGATCCATGCAAGGTGCATGGCTGGGATCTACAGCAATTGGCAATTTACTAGCAGGCCTCATTGGTCCTTTCTGGGCAAAATGGGAAATGTGGCAGTTCTTCTTATTATTGGTTGTAATGTTGTTCCTTTCTTCAGCCTTCGTTTTTATTATTATGAAAACCCTCGAAAATGCCACAGAAGGAGATTAAATTTATTTTATATTCGTTGATTAAAAACCTTACAGATGTAAGGTTTTTTTGTTTTTAGCTATTGTATTTCACCAGGAATTATATCAAACCCATTCTTGATATATTAGTAATGAAATAATGGTAAAATGTTATGGGATTTTAGCTTAAAACTGTGAAACACATTTTTAATATTTTAATTTTTTGAAACTTTGAAAATAAATCAGCGTTAAATAGGGAAAGGCTACAATATATAAAGTGGAGAAAAATCCTTCAAAGCTAGATAATGGGGCTCATTCCCAATTAAAACCACTGGAGATAAGAGGGGCAGTAAAAACCCCAAATATTACCTATTCTCCAACTGATAACTATTTTGAGATAAGTGGCAAGTCAATTCCTGAAGATCACAATAGTTTTTTTAAGCCTGTACTTGATTGGTTAGATGATTTTACGGCCAACCCACCTGAACAAACCAGAGTAGATGTAAATCTGGAGTATTTCAATACCAGTTCCTCGAAAATTCTGCTTAGAATATTTAAAACTCTTGAAAAGGTACATCTAAAAAATAAGCAAATCGAAATAAACTGGCATTTTGAAGAAGATGACCTGGATATGAAGGAATGTGGCCAGGACTTCAGTGCCATGCTGAATCTTCCCTTCACCTTGATTGAAGAAGAGGTAGATTAACCCAAAGCAGCCTAAATCAAAAATTTGCAATTACTTCCTTCCCTGGAAAAAACTTCCGGTTTTACTTCTTTTATGTTAATTAAGAATTTAATGACACTTAATATCATTAAAAAAGTTCCAAATATTGACAACCCTCAATCCCAATCATACTATCTTTGATCAATAAAGTAAAACATATTAACTATGTCTGAAATCGAAGGAATCATGAAGGCCCTAAATCAATTCAGGGATGATCGGAACTGGGCTCAATTCCATAATGCTAAAGACCTCTCTCTGGCTTTATCCATTGAGGCTGCTGAACTCAATGAGTTATTTCTATGGAAAAATGAAAAGGAGTTAGAAGAAACGGATCCACAAAAAATCAAGGAAGAACTGGCAGATATTTTATCGTATGCATTTCTTATTGCAGGTAAATACAATTTTAACATACCTGAAATTATGATGGATAAGATTAAGAAAAACAACAATAGGTATCCCGTTGATAAATCACGTGGCAATGCTAAAAAATATAATGACTTAAAATAGTTGGCCGATAAAAAGCACTTTTTCTATAACTGGTTAAAACATAATAATGAAATCGTTCAGATTGACAGGAATAAACAAAATGGAACTAATTACTGTTCCAGATCCTCAAATTCTATCGGAGACAGATGTTTTAATTAGAATGAAAACAGTTGGGGTGTGTGGTTCAGATATTCATTACTATAAAACCGGGCAAATTGGGTCCCAGATAGTGGAATACCCTTTTACTATTGGTCATGAAGGAGCAGGAGTTGTTGAAAAAGTAGGAGGAAAAGTTAGCAGGATCAAACCTGGGAACATTGTTGCTATTGATCCAGCTATGCCATGTTATGAATGTGACCAATGCATTAATGAAAGAACCCACACTTGCAGAAAGTTAAGATTTCTTGGAAATCCGGGTCAGGCTGAAGGATGTTTATCTGAATTTATTGTAATGCCAGAGAAAAGCCTGTTCCCAGTTTCAGATTCGG
>RCNC010000091.1_pt1 | contig 45796 bp, 31 predicted proteins | sample 2041301 | NCBI WGS metagenome assembly RCNC01 (sample SAMN09708231, study PRJNA481090) | Marine sediment metagenome, whole genome shotgun sequencing project. | biome: marine sediment; feature: ocean; material: sediment; isolation source: Sewage treatment plant 13A marine sediment (STP13A) ...
CCGGTTTCGGGAAGCGTCACCCCGGCGGCCTTGATGATCAGGGTGTCACCGCCCAGCCGGACCAGCATTTTTTTGCGCCGCCCCACCCCCTCGTCGGCCAGGGCCACCACCACATTGGGCCGCTCGATGCCCGTATAGTCAACCGGCTGGGCGGACAGCACCATCTCGCTGACGGAATGACCGCGAAGCACGGTGATGGGGTAATCGTTTTTCAAGGTGGCATGCCATCCGCCGGTCATGCCGGCCAGGCAGAATATCTCGCCGGCGGTGACGATGCGCTGTCCGGCACTGCCCAGTATGAGGACTTCCTGGCGACCGCTGGCCGGCGGCTGAAAGCGCGCCTCTATTTTAGCCGGCCTGGCCGGTGTGGGCAGTCCAGCGGCTACTTCCCGGTAGCCGCTACTGTATTCCTTGCGCTGGTTTTCAGGCACCGGGCCCTTAAAGCGGGGCAGGTTGGCCAAGTCAACGTCGATACTCTTGGGCGTAATTTTATTGCGCTTGGTATAGCGGCCCGGACACATGCCCCACATATCGACGACGGAAAACCCGTCAAAGCTGATGGCGGCGACCATCTCATCCACCAGGTCCGACGCATATGAGGAGGTGCGGGACACGAAGGCGGCGCCGGCCGCTGCGGCAAGCTGGCAGATGTCTACCGGTTTTTCCAACTGGTTGAGAAACCCGGACCCCACCACGGCCTCCTGGGGAGTGGTAGAGGAACACTGCCCGCCGGTCATGCCGTAGTTGAAATTGTTGAGAATCAGCAAGGTGAGGTCGATGTTGCGGCGGCAGGTGGAGAGCACGTGAGCACCGCCGATGCCCAACCCCCCGTCGCCCATGGTGACAATGACTTTCAGGTCCGGACGGGCCATCTTCAGCCCCATGGCATAAGTTAGGGCCCGGCCGTGAAGACCGTGAAAAGCGTGTGTATTGAAAAAGGTATCGAACAGCCCCGAGCACCCGATATCGCTGACGATGACCACCTGGTTGCCATGCAGGCCCATTCGCTCAAGGGCCTTGTCCAGGGTTTGGACGATGCGTTCATGACTGCATCCCGGGCAGAAAACCGGCGGGCGGCTGGTATTGATCAGACTGCTCATTTATATCACCTCCCTGATCTGTTCCGGTTTGATCAGGTTGCCGTTCATCTGGCCCAAAAAACTGACCGTCTTGCCGGGCAGCAGCCGCTGGATTTCCCGCACGTACTGCCCCATGTTCATCTCCGCCACCACGACCCGGTCGTATGCGGCTGCTGTATCGACAATCAGCCGTTCCGAAACCGGCCACAGGGTCTTGAGAATCAGCAGGGAAACCGGCTTGCCGGCCGCTCTGGACGCGGCCACCGCCACCCGTGCGGCACGGGCGGTGACACCGTAAGCCACCACCAGGGTCCCGGCATGCGGGTCCAGGTCCTGCTCGAAAAGGGTGAATTCATCGACATGGGCGTTAAGCTTCTTCTCCAACCGGATCTGGAAGGCCTGGATTTCGTCAGGATCCACGGTGATGTATCCGTTGACCCCGTGCGTTGAGGAGGTTTGACGCACCAGGGTTTGATCGCCAATAGGCAAAAATTCCGGGGCAATGTCGTCGCTGGGGGTGGCAAAGGGAAGAAACGGTTTAGTCCGGTCTGCCGTTTTGCGGGTTACTATATCCGGCAGGTCGACGGCATCGAGATCGACGCTTTCACGCGTCATGGCGATCTCTTTGTTGGAGGCCAAAAAAACCGGGCAGCGATACTGCTCGGCCAGGTTGAAGGCGTGGACGGTGAGCCGGTAGCAGTCGGCCACGTCCACCGGCGCCAATACGATCACCGGCAGGCCGGAGCTGGATCCCCAGCGCATGAACTGGATGTCCCCGTCTGCCCCTTTGGTGGCGGAACCGGTGGAGGGCCCCAGCCGCTGGACGTTAACGATGACAAGGGGGATCTCGCTGCCGATGGCAAAGGATATCTGTTCGCTGTAAAGGCTGATGCCCGGTCCCGATGTAGCGGTGAGCACCTTGTTGCCCGCCATGGATGCCCCCAGGCAGTAGCCGATGGACGCGATCTCATCCTCACCCTGAAGGCAAACACCGCCTTCCGGGGGCAGGTATTTGAGCATGGCGTTATAGACGGTGGTGGCCGGTGTGATGGGGTAGCCGGCAAAAAACCGGCAGCCGGCAGCCAGGGCCCCCAGTGCGACCGCCTCATTGCCCTCGATGAAACTCAGTGCCATTTCAATCCTCCGAAAATATATTATCCTGAATTTGATCAAATTTAGGATCAAACGAATCCACCCATAGCGAACCCGAATTTGGGTGTCAATAATTTTAAATTTAAACGGAGAACGTCAAAGGAATTCGAGGCGCCCGCCCCATGGTTCGGCGTGCCGCATCATGGGGCGGGCGATGGTTAGCGGAAGGACGGCTATTTGAACAGTTTTTCGCTCTGCCGGTAACCTTCATCGACGTAGAACTTGAAATTGTTGCGGCTGGTCTTGTATGCGTCGACGCAGCTGTCGCAGATATTGCGGCTTTCGCCGGGCATCCAGTCAGCCTTTTCCATCATGGTGTTACCGATCTTCTCAACCTGGTCCTGGAACTGCACCGCGGTCTCAAAGGCCGTGTTAAAAAGCGTTTGATTGAATTTGATCATTTGCGGAATGACGTTTTTCTGGTCCACCTGGAGCCTCCTTATTTGTTGTCGCTGGTTTTTTTGGCTTTGGCGGGTGTCGCCGCCTGGGGTGCATCCAGCATTTTTTCATAAACGACAAAACACTGGTCGGCATAAGCACTGAACCGTTCGCGCCCCTGTTTCATGAGCGTGCGCCAGTTTTCAAGGGCTTGACGGCTTTCCTGGGGTACCCACTCAGCCTGGTCCATCAACCGGTCTACGGTCGTGGACGTTTGTGTCTGTGCAAAATCCCACATGTTCTGAAAATTGTTGACGGCTTGTTTTTGATAGGCAAGCATCTGTCGGGTGACGTTCATGGCATCCATTCGGTTTTCCTCCTTATTTTTAAGAACAGTTAGTTTAATTGTGCATGGCAATGAACTAAATATTGCCATTTGGTGACCATATTCTGTTCATTTTTGGGATAATGTCAAGAAAAATATTGCATTGCAACATAATAGTGCGGGCTGTTTTTCCGGCGGTCAACGGCATTGATGGCATGCGGCTGTCTCAACGATCGGGTTTGGGCAAATCCGGTGTTTTTTCTTGCATACTGAAGGCCAATGCGCTAACTTAAAGGTTCATGCAATGCCCATCTGGCTGTATTCTCTATTCTCGTCTCCCGCTGTGAATCCAAACTGTCTCCGCACTTTCACGATGAACGAACGCTATCAGAACTGACCGATTGCCATCCTTCGATGGGTGGGGCATTTTTTACTACAATTATTTTTTACTCGTTTGGCGATGGGCAGATCGTGAACCCCTTGGGGGCGAACGTTGCCGTAAATCAAGATTAGCGATGATGTGTGCGCTACCATTCGGGTCCGCGCGACCAAATCTGCGCAGGGGGTGTGACATGAAAGACCAGCAGGAGCAGCAGCAACCTTGTATGAATGAAGACGAAGCAGACATGGACAAATGCCAACGCAGATCTGAGCGGCGCAGCCGGAAATGCGAAGGTTATTGTTATATAGAGATGGTCGGCTGGATGGATCGTCGTGAAAAATGCCGGAGGGACGATGACCGTTTCAACGAATGATTGCTTTGGATCACAGAGTTAGCGTCCGTCCATTAAAATTAGATTGCGACGCGTTCTGGGGTCACCGCAATATTGGTGCATTGCAACATTTAGATATTGACAAGGCTGCCCGGCGGCTTATAATGGACACTGACGAACATGCGCGCGCCAGCATATGGGCGGTTCCCACAGCGAAGCCAAGGCCCTTCAAGTCCTTCGATTGAGCAGATGAAAGGTGTGCTTTGCTTTGTGGCCGAGAGACCGGTGTCACAACCACACGGCCGCATCCCGGCGTCGCTGATGGTTGCAACCCGCGATTGTGTGTCGTAACTTATTTATGAACCAATACAATGGAGGGAACGATGATGGACAACAAGCAAATCGCCAAACAGATGATCCAGTTCAACAAGGCGCTCTTCGACAACAGTTTCAAGGCCATGACCATGGTGGTCGAGCAGAATGAAAAAATGTTCGAAACCTTTTTGACCCAGGCCACATGGCTGCCGGAAGAGGGTAAAGGTGCCATCCAAAAATGGGTGTCGGCCTATCGCACCGGCTGTAGTGATTTCAAGAAACAAATGGATGACAACTACGCCAAAGTTGACACCTTTTTTGACAAAGTCTGAAGGTCTGATCGATCATCGGCACAATGGGAACGCACCGCTGCCGTGCGGCCCCGATGTCTGCCAAAAGAAGGAAAGTAATAAGGAGAACCGTATGCCGGGCGTAAAAAAACACCCCACTGCCGCCACTGCCATGGAAGACCAAGTCAGCGGCGCGCTTTCTGTTTTACAAAACGTGTTGTCTGCATCCCAAACCTATCTGAAGGGAATGTTAAATTATACGGACAGCTTTTATACCCCCTATCTGCTTGCAACCCAGTATTTTCAGCAGGCAGAGGCGCTTCGTTTGTCGGAAAACCCGCCGGCGGATGGCGTGGATGCCTACCTGGGTCTGCTGGAGAACAATATTGAACTGATGGCGCGGAGCTTGAGCGGCAGCGCCCAGATGATGGAAAGCTATGCCCGAAATGAGGCCGACGGGTTTGCCGAGGCCCTGCAGCAGAGTTTCTTTGAATTCAACCCCACCAAGCTGGCAGAATTTACCGCACGGCAGGCAGAATTGCTGGATCTGGTGGTCAATGTCTACCCCAAAGCCATCGATGCCATCGAACCCGAGTATGGCTTTCATTTCGAGCGCGGCGATCATATATTGGCGGATGAAACCGATCGATTTTTGCTCTACCGGGTGGCCCCGTCACTGCCAGGTGTGAAAACGAGGAGCGACGCCAAACCGGTTTTGATCTTACCGCCTTATGTACTGGGCGCCAATATCTTGGGTTTTTTGCCTGGCGAGCAGCGCAGTTACGCCCACTGTTTTTCCAATCAGGGTTTTCCCACCTACATCCGAATCCTCAAAGAGATCGACACCACGCCTGCCCTGCAGACCATGAGCGGGGAGGACGATGCCTTGGACACCCAGCGCTTTTGCCAGACCATCTTGAAAGCCCATGGCAAACAGGTGACCCTCAACGGATACTGCCAGGGCGGCTACAATGCCCTGTGCAATCTGCTCAGCGGAAAATTGGACAACCTGGTGGATGCGTTTATCACCTGTGTGTCCCCCATGGACGGCACCCACAGCAAAGGCTTGGCCCGCTTTCTCGCGCGCCTGCCCCAGCGGTTCAATGATCTGGACTATGGCACCAAAACCCTGCCCAACGGCAATCAGGTGGCCGACGGCAAGCTGATGGGATGGGTCTATAAACTTAAAAGCATCGAGCAGGAAATTCCCGCAGCGGCTTTTTACCGTGATCTGATGATGTTTGCCCGCCAAAAAAATGGAGATCCACAGATCAGCAAAACCGCCGCCGCACTTAACTATTGGCTCCAGAACGAACGCAACGATCTGCCCCTGGAGATCACACGCATCAGCTTTGCCTCGTACAATACACCCATCACCGCAGATGGCACCTTGCCGGTGCGCCTGTTCGGCGGCAAACTGAATCTGAAACGCCTCAAAGAAAAAAATATCCCCTGGTTGATCTGCTACGGCACCCATGACGACCTGGTGGAGAAGGAGACCGCCCTGGCGCCCCTTGACCACGTTGACGCCGAGGTGACGCCCTTTCCCAAAGGGCATGTGGCCATCGCCACCTCCTGGTCCTCTCCGCAGTCCGCCTGCGCCCTGCACACGCGCTTTGGCGAGGGGAATTATCGCGGCCCGGTGCGCTATCACATGGACCTGGATGGGGCCCTCGACGAAGCCAAACACCAGGCGGCCAACGCATCCCAGCCACAGCCGATAGCACCCGCCCAACCAGAGGCCGGGAGTGCCGCACCAAAACCGGCTAAAAAGACCGCAGCCGCTCGTAAAACAACACCGCGCAAAGCGCCGGGCGCCGACAAAAAACCGCCCAAAGCCGCACTGGCGGCAAAAAAGAAGCCCAAACCTAAGGCCAAGGCAACTCCGGTAAAAACAAAAAAGACTGCTGCATCCCGTGCCAAGGCAACTAAGCCGGCCAGTCCCCGCAGAGGGAGTAAACCGAAATAGCGGTTACCCTGGGATCGGGATGAGGCCATAAAGGGGATGTGAATCACATGAACACACAGTTTTTTGAATTCTGGGGCAACTTCCTGATCAATGTCGCCAAGGGGCAAAAACAGCTCGATGATATGTCGACCTGGATGAAACAGGGATATAACGATGCAGATGACCTGGCCTCCCTGTTTCGTCGTTGTTACGGACTGAACGCGTCGGATACCGGCACCGCCCAGGACCCGCAAGCCTGGCAGGAAGCCGTTGGCGAATTTCAAAACACCTTCACCCAATTTGCCACCCAATGGGGATGGGTGCCACAAGCGGAGCATCAGCAGGCGCTTGAAAAATGCGCCGCCCTTGAAAAACAGGTTGAGGCGCAGCAGGCCACCATCCATCAATTGCGGGACCTACTGGCCCAAAAAGGACTCGGATACAGTGAGCTGCTGCAACACATGCAAGGGTCCCTTAAAGATCAGAGCGATCAGTTTCAGGCGCTGATGGAGAACATTCGCAGCGCTTTCAATGACAAATCTTAAGCTTAAATAAACATCGCAGCCGTGCCGCAGTGCCGACCGGGTGCCAGTGAATAGGAATAGACGCCTGCTGGCCGGCACGCGTCGAACAATCATGGGGAAGAGGTGGAAAAATGCTGGAAATTAAAGATTCTGTGGCTGTTATTACCGGTGGCGGTGGCGGCATAGGCTTGGCGCTCGCCAAACACTGGGTGGAAAACGGCGGCAAAGTGGTCATCGCCGATGTTGCTGAAGCGATGTTGAAACAGGCGGAAACCGAGCTTAAGGATTTAGGTGCGGACGTCGTTTCGGTGGTGTGCAACGTGACCGATGAAAACGATTGCGCCAGGCTGGCCGACACGGCCATCGAAACGTTCGGTCAGATCAATCTGGTAGCCCCGTTTGCCGGCATCATCAAGGATGGCTTGATGCTTTCTCCAGACAAGGAAACCGGCAAGGTTACCAAGAAAATGCTTTTGAAGGATTTTCAAACGGTCGTCGATATCAATTTGACGGGTGTATTTCTGACAGTCCGCGAATGCGCCGAGCGCATGATCAATCACAATTGTAAGGGATTGATCTGCCTGATTTCCTCCACCGGCAGTCTGGGAACGGCCGGCCAGATCAATTATTCATCCACCAAGGCGGCCATGTCGGTGATGCCCAAAGTGATCACGGCCGAGTTTTTCCGCCGCGGCCTGGGCGATAAGATCCGTTGCGTGGCCGTTGCACCGGGTTATGTGGGCACGGCCATGGTAAAGGGCATGAATCAGAAAGCGCTGGATTATATTACCGGCCAGGTCCCCATCGGGCGCTTGATTGAACCTGAGGAAGTGGCCGCATTGGTCGGGGATATTTATCGCAATGAGGCGCTGGCCGGGGAAGTCTTCTTTATCCACGGCGGACTGCGCTTGGGCTCCAAAGGGTAGCGCCACGCAAGACCCCTCACCAAAAAAGGGAAAAATGTCCTCTATGAACAAGAAAAACGAAGATCCTTTGGGAATGGCGACGATGCTCAACACCTGGATGAAATCCATGGGCGACATGTGGGGGAACATGGCCGGTCAATGGGGTGCCGCCTCAGGGCATCAGCAGGCCGGTGCAGAGGCGGGTTATGGAACCAACCACAAAACCCAGGCGGCCATGGCCGCTGCCCTGAAGAACTGGCAATCCATGGCCGGTGCCATGGCGGCGCCGGAATCCATGACCGCGCTTTTAAAAGGCAGTGGGGCCATGCCGGAGGTTTTGCTCAAGCTGGCCCAAACCTCCATGGGTAGCTTGATCGAACTGCAGCAGAAGATGATCCAGCGTGTCGGACGGATGGGTCAATCGGTCGATGCGTATCAATTCCAGGACATCGATGAGAACATGTTTCGCGCGTGGACCGATATCTATAAAAAGGAGTTCCAGCAGTTTTTCCAGATCCCACAGCTTGGCCTGATGCGCACCTACCAGGAAAAGGCCAATCAGGCGGCCGATAAGTACAACCTGTTTCAATCCATATTGTCTGAATTTTTAAATTTGCTGGGTCTTCCCTTCAACCGATCCATGCAGGTCATGCAGGAAAAATTGGGTGAAATGGCCGAAAAGGGTGAGCTAACCGAGGACACCAAGGTCTATTACAACATGTGGGTAAAGGTGTTGGAGGGACATTTTATGACCCTTTTTCAAACACCTGAATATGTGGAGACGCTGACCCGCACGGTCAATGCCCTGGCTGAATATTCGGCCGCACGGAATGCGGCCCTCGAAGATATGTTAAGTGCGCTGCCCGTGGCCAAAAAGACCGAAATGGACGACATGGCCCGGGAGCTCTATGAATTGAAAAAGCGTCTTCGACGGCTTGAAAAAGCTCAAAAATAAATAGCCGCTTATCCCTTGGCACTGTTAGCGCGAAACCGATGCAGCTGTTGAATGGTCCCGCACCTGACGCCGCTGAATATCGAGATTGGTAACGTGCCTCAACCCAACAACCCGGCTCCCAAGGGGGTAGTTCATGTCGCAAACCAAAATTCCTGTGGATCTGATTCTGTCGAAATTGGCGGAAGATGCCGAAAAGGCACAGTCCCGCGCCCATAAAGCATCGGAAGTATTATTGGACGATCTGGATACCGAGATAGCCCAAACCCCATATGAGGTCGTTTACCAGGAAGACCGGGTCAAACTGAAACATTACCTGCCCCGCACCGAGATCCGCTACCAAACCCCGCTTCTGGTGACCTACGCGTTAATCAATCGTGAAACCATGCTGGACCTGCAGCCCGGACGCAGCGTGGTCGAACGTTTTCTGGAGGCCGGAATCGATCTTTACATGATCGACTGGGGCTATCCCACACGCAAAGACCGTTTCCTGGGCTTTGATGATCACATCAACGGCTATATGGACAATATCGTCGATTTTATACGCGAAAAACACGCGCTTGAAAAAATCAACCTGATGGGTATCTGCATGGGCGGAACCTTTAGCGTCATCTACTCCGCCCTGCACCCGGATAAAATAAAAAATCTGGTCACCACGGTCACGCCCACCAATTTTGACACGAAAAAGGGACTGCTGCACGTGTGGATGGAACATCTCGATGTGGACCGCGTGGTGGACACCTACGGCAATTTGCCGGCAGATATGATGAATTTGGGTTTTCTGCTGCTCAACCCCGCACGCTTGATGATCGATAAATATGTCGGTTTCATGGAGAACATGGACAACAAACAATTCGTCGAAAATTTCGTGCGCATGGAGAAATGGATTTTTGACAGCCCCGACCTGCCGGGGGAGGTGTTTCGTCAGTTCATCAAGGACTGCTACCAGGGCAACAAGCTCATCCAGAGCAAGCTCGAGGTTGATGGCATACGGGTTGATCTGAAGAAGCTGACCATGCCGCTGCTCAATATCTATGGGAAATACGATCACCTGGTGCCGCCCGAGGCCTGCGAGCTGTTGGTCAAGCATGTGGGCAGCACGGATACCGAAGACCTCTGCCTGAACACCGGACACATCGGCATTTATGTCAGCTCAAAGTTCCAGGAGGCCTTTGCACCCAAAATCGCCGGCTGGCTCAAAGAGCGAGATCAGGATCCCAAAAAAAAGTCACCGCGCAAAAAAACGACGACGACCAAGTCGCCTGCCGGGTTGAAAAAAGCCGTGCAGAAGGCCAAACCCATTAAAAAAGACACACGACCGGCGGCCAAACCAAAATCACCACGATCCAGCACTGTGAATAAAGCGACCAATGGGTAATACGGACAAACCACACCAGTAGGAGGTACCCGATGACCAGGGAGACGGACTATTTCAAAACCTTTTGCAAAATCAGCAAGGCCTTCGGTACGGCTGCAGGCAAGACGGAGTTGCTGAACTTGATTGTCGACAGCGCCATCAAGACCATGGAGGGCAAGGCCGCCTGCCTGTTTTTGCAGGATGAGAAGCAGGATGTCTTCGTACCGATGGCCCAACAGGGTCTGTCCGAAACCTATCTGCACGCCAACCCCATCCAGGCCAAACGGGTGGTAACGCCCCTGCAAAAGGAGGGGTATTTGGCCTTTCCCGATGCCACGTCCGATCCGCGCCTGGAAAACCACGCGGCCAAGAAGGCTGAGGGCATTGCCTCACTGCTGACCGTGCCCGTGACGGTGAATGACCGCACCATCGGGGTGTTGTCACTGTACACGGCTACCCGGCGCGAGTTCAAACCCGATGAGATTGAATTTTTGCGCGCATTGGCCGAACAGGGGGGGATTGCCATCGAACACAACCGCCTGCTCCGGCGCATGCAGAAAAACGCCATGCTGTTCCTGGAGTTGGCCTCCAACATCAACTCCTCTCTGGATATCCAGAAAGTGCTCAGCAACCTGACGGAGAACATCTGCGACACCCTGGGAATGAAGGGAGCGCTCATCCGCCTGATGGACGAAGACACCGGTTCGCTGAAACTGATGGCCAGCCATGGTCTCAGCCCGGAATTTCTCGAAAGGGGCGCCATCACCACCACGGAAACCGCGGCACGCGCCCTGAAAGGGGAGACCATGGTTATCAGCGACGCCACCACGGACAAGCGTATCCGGTTCAAAGATGCCATAAAAAGCGAGGGTATCGTCTCCATGATCGTGATCCCCATTCTGGCCCGGGACAAGGTGATCGGCGTGATGCGTCTCTACAGCGATGTGCAGCGTGAATTCCCCGCCGATACGATGGTGATGGTGGAGGCGCTGGCCCACCAGGGCGGCCTGGCCATCCAGAACGCCTCCATGTATCTGAAGCTCCAGGAAGACAAGAAAAGCCTCGAGGAAGACATCTGGAGCCATCGCTCCTGGTTTTGATCGCAATGACAATCGAGGCTGCCGCCTGTTGGTGCGCAGATGCCTTCATCAGACGCTTTTCATCCTGTATGGCTTGACAACCGAATGGGCCAGACCGATTTTGTGAGACGGGAAGCTTAATCCCCTTGCGAAAGGATCGGTTGTCATGACCTCGATGATCATATTCATCAGTTTGGCGTTTTTATACGGCGCCCTTAAAGTTATTCTGGAAAGGCGCTTGGCGCCGCTGGATGTCGTCGGTGAAGAAGGGGATCTATCGGATGCGGCCTTTTCCAGCGGGTGCAGCGTGTACGCGCTCTTTCAGCAGGCCGGAGATGTGTGGCCCTTCTCCAGAGACAGGATTGAAAGCGACTTCAAAATCTATCTGCACACGGGGGATATACCCGGATATGTTCGCCAGTTTCTCAAGACCCAACCTGCGCGGGCAAGGGACCGCACCTACAGCAAGCTGATCTTTTCCGGCGGCCGGCCGCCTTACCTATAGTTGGCTGTGGGGCGTCAGACGTTGAAGCGGAAGTTGATGATATCCCCGTCACAGACCGCGTAAGTCTTTCCCTCCAGCCGGACGGTTCCTTTTTTGCGGGCCTCGGCATAGGTCCCGGCATCCATGAGGTCGTCGTAGGCCAGCACCTCGGCCCGGATGAACCCCTTTTTGATGTCCGAGTGAATCACCTCGGCCGCATCCACTGCCTCGGTGTCCCGTCCGATGGTCCAGGCCCGCACTTCGTCTTCACCCACGGTGAAAAAAGAGATCAGCCCCATCAGGTCGTAGGAGCGCACGATGACCCGATCCGTGGCCGATGCGGTGATGTTGAACTCGGACAGGAACTCCTGTGCCTCGTCGTCGGACATCTGGGCCAGCTCCTGTTCCAGTTTGGCCCGGATCACCATGCACGCCTCCCCGTCGGGCAGGGCATCAGCGCCGGGCAGGGCATCGTCCTCATCTTCGTTGTTAAAGAGAATCAGCATGGGTTTGGCCGAAAGAAAGGCAAATCCGCGAAGCAGTTTGGCCGTGGCGAGTTCGGGAATCCGGCGTAGGGGTGTTTCATTGTCCAGATACGCCTTGCAGCGGTCCAGCAGCGCAATCTCCTCGGGATTGGGTTTTTTTCCCCTTCGCTCGTCAAGGGCCAGGCGTTCCAGGCGTTTTTCGACCACGACCAGGTCGGATATGATCAATTCCTGGTCGATGGCCGCCACATCTTCCCTGGGTGTGGGCGCATCGAAGCCGTAGCCGCTGAAATGGCGCACCGCATGGATCAGGGCGTCGCAGTCCCGCACCTGGGTCCAGATGCTCTGGTCCTTCTTGGCGGCCCCGCCGTGATCCCCCTTGCCAGGCAGGAAATACTCCACCTGGGTGAAGATGGTTTTGCGCGGGTTGTACATCTCGCTTAAGATCTCCACCCGCTTGTCCGGGACGGTGATCGTGCCGATGCGGCTTTCCTGGCGGTTGCCGTCGGCGGCAACGCTGCGGGTCAACGCTTCGAAAACAGTGGTTTTGCCCGACTGGGGCAGGCCGATGATACCGAGTCTCATGGTTGTTATACTCCTGGTTAGAATTTTGGCCTTCTCATATCCGTGTGCATCCGTCAAGGCAACAAATAACGCAGGGGGTTTGAAAAACCGATCTAAAAGGGCTATGAATCGGCCATGGATTCCCATCTTTCATCGGTTCCCTGGCCCACGCCCGCCCTGTGGCAGGAGGCCAACGCCTGCCTGGCGGACACCATGCAGCAAAACCAGTCGGTGCTCGCTGAACCCCACCGGCAGGCCCAGCGGATGCAACGCCGTCTTGAATGGATCTTTCCCTTGATGGACCGCTTGTGCCGCAAAACCTGTCCCGACTGCAAGAACATCTGCTGCCGCCGGGCATGGGTGTGGGCCGATTTCAAAGATCTCCTCTTCCTCCACCTCGCCGGCATCCCGGTGCCCGATCAGCAGCTGCTCGACCGACAGGGAGGCCACTGCCGCTATGGAAGCCCTGACGGCTGCCGATTGGATCGGATCCGGCGCCCCTTTGTCTGCACCTGGTACCTGTGCCCGGCACAGACACACATCCTGAGAAAACGGCCGGCGGAGATGCAGATCCTACAGGAGTCCCTCAAAAGAATTAAAGGACTTCGGCAAACGATGGAAATGTCATTTATTCGGGCCGTGACCTGAACGGGGATGCACCGATTCAGTGCGGAATCCCTTCCGTTGCATAAGCCGGAGGACTCCAGAGCCAAGGCGCCAAGGGTGAAGCCGTAGTAATTCTACTGCGAGCCCATGGCAACACAGGATCTGGAGTCCTCCGGCTTATGCAATCAGGGGGTAATCTCTTCCTTGAGCATACAGCAGGCAATTTTATAAGGCAGTTTACCGCCCACCGCATGAGGCAGGTTTCGCGGCTGGATGATGCGGTTCATGACACATCCTTCGGGGATGAGCAGGGGAAACAGGTCCGACTCGTTCACTTTGGCGGTCTCCACCAGTCGGTCATCGCGAATGTCGAGGCTGTGCAGGGGGTAATCCTCGCACAGGGGGCACCGATAGACCCGGCCGTTGGGGAAGATGAAGTAGTTGTCCGCAACCAGTCCAGCGCATTCGAAAGGGTCCTGTGGGTCCAGGAACACCTTGGGGAAAGTGACGGTAATTCCCCGCCGGGCGGCGGCTTCGGCCACCGGAGGGATCACCGCCAGCCAGGTGTCTCGATTCACTTGGGAAAGGGTCTTCACGCGTTGGGCATCTTCGGTCCACTGCCCCCGAACACCGATGACCTGGATGAAAAAGCGGTCCACACCCAGCGACGCCAGCAGGGGCGGCATGCGCTGCAGATGATCGATGTTGGCCCGACTCACCGTATAGATCAGGCTGACGGAAAAACCATGCTGTTTTGCGGCCAGAATGCCTTGGGTGCACTGCTTGAAACTGCCGTCACCGCGCAGGGGGTCGTTGACCGACGGGTCGGGTCCATCCAGGCTGAAGCTGAAGTAATCCACCTCCTCGGGCGTCACTCGGTTCAGGATGTCGTGAAAAAGGTACCCGTTGGTGTCGATGGTCACCGATGCGTACCCCAGCTGTCTGGACCGTTTAACGGCAGCGGACAGATCCGGGTGCATGGTGGGTTCGCCGCCCAGAAAGATCACGTTGGACGATGGATGCCGATGGGCAAACAGCGCCAGCCAACGGTCGATAGTATCGATGTCAAGCGTATTTCGGCCGTGCTGATCGGGATTGATGTAGCAATGGCGGCAGCGAAGATTACAACGGGTAAGGAGATGAAAGAAGATGTTGGCTGAATGACGGGTAAAAGAAACGGTTTTTCGCATAGGGTCACTGCAAGAATTAATTCCACAAGGTTGCGCCGAATGTGGGTGGGTCTACCAAGCATCTCCGCCGGCGCATATCGGGATATGTGCCGGCGGAGGTAACGCCGTGGACAGGCCTGAATACAAGCAAGATGTGGAATTAATTCTTGCCGCGGCCCGCCCCTACATCGATTTCATGAAATTTTCCAGGTCGGCATCGTCGTCCGTATCCGTGTTTGGACTGGCTGCACCACCCAGGCGCCGCACCTCCTTTTTAGCCCGGATCAGCTCTTCGTTGGTGAGACGCAGGCGGTAGGTCATGTATTCGGCGAAAATCCGGTAGAGCAGCAGCAAAAAATCCAGTCGTTCGTCCTTTTGCTCGGAAGTGGCGAGCCGGTTGCCGGCCGAGGTGTCCACGGCCAGGCAGATAGTCTTGCCATCGGAGAGCACCGTGGCGCTGCGCGTCTGGTCGTCGATGATGCGCATTTCACCGAAGATTTCACCTTTTTTGTTGATGCTGCTGATCTCCTCGCCTTCTTTGGTGATCCGGATTTTACCGGACAGCAGAAAGTAGAGCCAGGGATCCATGTCACCTTCCTGGATAATGGTCTCACCGTCTTCGTACTGGCGGATTTTGCTGAGGCGAAGCAGTTTGCCCAGATTGCGGGTCTCGAAATGCTTCAGCGCCGATATAGACATAAGGCGCTGTATATTCTCAATATTTTCCTTAAGGTATTTGGACTCAATCATGGAAACCCCCCGGGGCGATAACGATTCTTTGATGGTCCTATGCAACGTATTCTAATGTGACTGCACTATAAAGGCAAGCTTCATAGTCATCATTAACGGAACACAAGCCTACTGTCAAAACCCAGAGCGCAAATGTCGGATCTTTATTTTACCTCCATGCAGTGCTTGGACAGGTTCTCATCGAACTGAACCGGGTAACACCCGTCGAAGCAGGCCTTGCAGAAATGGTCCTCCGGGTTTTGGATGCCGGTGGATGAGAGCAAGCCCTCCAAACTCAGGTAGTTCAAGGTGTCCAGCCCTAAATGCGTGCGAAGTTCCTCCACACTCATTCTGGCCGCAATCAGTTCCCCCTTGGTGGAAAAATCGATGCCGTAATGGCAGGGAAACCGATGGGGCGGCCCGCTCACCCGCAGGTGAATCCGCTTGACGCCCAGCTCTCGCAGGGCCTTGACCCGGGTCTTGACCGTCGTGCCCCGGATAATCGAATCTTCGATGATGATGATGTCCTTGCCCTTGAGCAGTTCCTTGATGGGATTGAGTTTTACCCGGACCCCAAAATCCCGCATGCTCTGTGTGGGTTGGATAAAGGTTCGCCCCACGTAGTGATTGCGGATCATGCCAGCCTCGAAAGGGATGCCGCAGGCCTCCGAATAACCCAGGGCCGCATAGGTGCCCGAATCTGGAAAGGGCATGACCAGGTCCGCCTCCACCGGGGACTCTTCGGCCAGCCGTCGGCCGTGGGCTTTTCTCGTGAGGTAGACGTTGTGGCCGAAAAAGGTGCTGTCCGGTCGGGCGAAGTAGATGAACTCGAAAATGCAGAATGAACGGCGCTTGGGGGTTTTGGTGTGGATGCTTTTGACCCCCTCGCTGTTGATGATGACGATCTCACCCGGTTCCAGTTCCCGGACAAATTCCGCCTGCACCAGATCCAGGGCGCAGGTTTCAGATGCCAGCACCCACGAGCCATTGAGTTTGCCCAAACACAGGGGACGGAAACCGTGGGGATCCTTGATGCCAATGATTTCTCCGCGGCTGGTGAGCACCACCATGGAAAAGGCCCCTTTCATACGGGCCACAGAAGCTTTGAGCGCCTCCTCGAAGCCCAGATTCAGGTTGCGCACGAAAAGGTGCAGAAACACCTCGCTGTCCATGGTGGTCTGGAAGATGGAACCGGCATCCTCAAGTTCCGCTTTCAAATGGTGAGCATTGACCAGGTTGCCGTTGTGGGCCACGGCATAAGCCCGCTTGCGGTGTCGCACCACGAGGGGTTGGGCGTTGGCCACCACCGAGCTTCCGGTGGTGGAGTAGCGCACGTGCCCGATGGCACTGGGGCCGCTAAGGCCTTCCAGGATATCCATGTCGAAAACGTCGGGAACCAGCCCCATGCCCTTGTACTCATCAATGGCGCCATTCTCGGCAACGGCGATGCCAGCACTCTCCTGGCCACGGTGCTGGAGGGCGTAAAGGCCGAAATAACACATTTTGGCCGCATCCGGGTGGTCGAACGCCCCGAAAAGGCCGCAGGCTTCGCGGGGTTTGTCATCGCTAATGAACGCCCGGCTCATGGTCTGGGATGGTTTCATGGTCATTTGCCTTGCAGGGCTGGAGGTTTTATATGGCAGACCGGCATGGTCCGCTACCCATGGTAATCTTGAATGGCCTTGACTTCAAAGGGTTTTTCTCTCAGTGCGCTGACCGCCCGGCACACCGCCAGCGCGCCGGCGGCGGTGGTGGCGTATGGCACCTTGAATTTGAGGGCCGCCCGGCGGATGGTATAGCCGTCCCGGCGCGGTTCGTTACCAGTGCCGGTGTTGATGATCAGCTGTATCCGGCCGTTCTTGATTGCATCGGCGGCATGGGGTTGGCCCTGGGACACTTTGTTGATTCGTTCGGCTGGGATGCCGTTGGCACTGAGATGGGACCATGTGCCGTCGGTGGCCAGGATATCGAACCGCATATCGGAAAATTGCCTGGCCACATCCAGAATGGCCGGCTTGTCTTCGTCGCCCACACTGATGAAGACCGTTCCAGACAGGGGCAGGCGCTGACCAGCCCCCAACTGCGCCTTGGCATAGGCCAGGCCGAAATCGGTCCCGATGCCCATCACCTCCCCGGTGGACTTCATTTCCGGCCCCAGCAGGGTATCCACATCCGGGAAGCGATCAAAGGGAAGCACCGCCTCCTTCACCGACTGGTGCCGGGGGACCACCTCTTCGGTGAGTCCCAGTTCGGCAAGGGTTTTCCCCAGCATGACCTTGGTGGCCAGCTTGGCCAAAGGGATGCCGGTGGCCTTGCTGACGAAGGGAATGGTCCGGGAAGCCCGGGGGTTGACCTCGATCACATAGAGCTGGTTGTCTTTGATGGCGTACTGGACGTTCATCAGCCCCACCACCTTCAGTTCGGCGGCCATGGCTTTGGTGGCCACGGTGATCTGAGAAATCATCTCGCTGCCGATGCTGTGGGGGGGCAACACGCAGGCGGAGTCGCCGCTGTGGACCCCGGCCGCCTCGATGTGTTCCATGATGCCGCCGATAATGGTGGTGGTACCGTCACAAATGGCGTCCACATCCACTTCCATTGCCGCTTCCAAAAACTTGTCGATGAGCACCGGGTGACCCGGGGAAGCCAGGATGGCCAGCCGGGTAAACGTCTCCATATCCTTGGGATCGTAAACAATCTTCATGGCCCGCCCACCCAGGACGAAGGAAGGGCGAACGATCACCGGATAGCCGATGGTATCGGCGATGGTCAGGGCCTCTGCAATAGAAAGGGCCGTGCCGTTGGCCGGCTGCATGAGGCTCAGCTTTTTCAGCATAGCCTGGAACAGCTCCCGGTCTTCAGCCCGGTCGATGCTTTCCGGCTGGGTGCCCAGGATGGGAACGCCCTCTGCGTGCAGCGGTGTGGAGAGATTCAGTGGGGTCTGGCCGCCGAACTGGACGATGACGCCGGCGGGCTTTTCCTTCTCCACGATGTGCAGCACATCCTCTCGAGTCAGCGGTTCGAAGTAGAGTTTGTCCGATGTGTCGTAGTCGGTGCTTACCGTTTCCGGGTTGCTGTTGACCATAATGCTCTCCACGCCCATCTCCCGCAGGGCAAAGGAAGCGTGCACGCAGCAGTAGTCAAACTCGATACCCTGACCGATGCGGTTGGGTCCGCCGCCCAGAATCATCACTTTTTTACGATCCGAGACCCGGGCTTCGCATTCGGTTTCGTAGGTGGAATAGTAGTAGGGCGTGGCGGCCCGGAATTCCGCCGCGCAGGTGTCCACCAGCTTATACACGGGCCGGATGCCTAAAGCTTTGCGTGTCTGTTCGACCACTTTTTCCGTACTGCCGATAAGATGGGCGATCTGGACGTCGGAAAAGCCGAAGGCCTTGGCCCGGGCCAGTATGTCGGCGGTGAGGGGGAATAAACCGTCCTCTGCCGGCGTGCCGGACCGGCCGGCCGTCTCGGCGGCCTGTATCAGGTCCTTTTCCATAAGGAAAATCTGCTCCAGCTGGAAGAGAAACCAGGGATCGATTGCGGTCATCTGGTAAATCGTCTCAATGGACATGCCCGCCTGAAGGGCTAGGTGCAGGTAGAACAGCCGCTGGGAGTTGGGGATGACCAGCTTCTGTTCGATCTCGTCCAGGGAGGGTAACGCGCCATCCGCCTCAGGTCGGTCCTTGCCGTCGGCACCGAAACCGAAGCGGCCGATTTCCAGTGAGCGCAGGCCCTTTTGAAAGGCCTCTTTGAAGGTCCGGCCGATGGCCATGGTTTCACCCACCGACTTCATGGCGGTGGTCAGCAGATCCTGGGTTTCCGGAAATTTTTCGAACGTCCAGCGGGGAATTTTAACCACGCAATAGTCCAGGGTAGGCTCGAAGGAAGCCAGTGTCTCGCCGGTGATGTCATTGGGGATTTCGTCCAGGGTGTATCCCACGGCCAGTTTGGCGGCAATTTTGGCAATGGGAAAGCCAGTGGCCTTGGAGGCCAGGGCGCTGCTCCGCGACACCCGCGGATTCATCTCCACGACGATCATATCCCCGTTTTGCGGATTGACGGCAAACTGGACATTGGAGCCGCCGGTATCCACCCCGATCTCGCGCATGATGGCCAGGGAGGCATCCCGCATGGCCTGGTACTCCCGGTCCGTGAGGGTCTGGACCGGGGCCACGGTGATGGAGTCTCCGGTGTGCACGCCCATGGGGTCAAAATTCTCGATGGAGCAGATGATCACCACATTGTCAGCGTGGTCCCGCATCACCTCCAGCTCGTACTCCTTCCACCCCAGCACCGACTCTTCCAGCATGACCTGATGGGTAAGACTGGCGTCCATCCCCGATTTGGCAATATTTTCCAGATCCTCGGGATTGTAGACCACGCCCCCGCCGGTGCCGCCCAGGGTATAACTGGGCCGGATGATCAGCGGAAAGCCGATGTCGTCGGCAATCACGCGGGCCTCTTCCATGGTGTTGGCGATGCCGCTGTGGGGAATGCGCAGGCCGATGCGGTTCATGGCCTCACGGAAACGATCCCGGGATTCGGCCTTTTCAATGGCGTCCAGGCAGGCACCGATGAGTTCCACGCCGAACTGTTCCAGTACTCCCTGCCGGGCCACTTCCACGGCGGTGTTCAACCCGGTCTGCCCGCCCAGGGTCGGCAGCAGTGCGTCGGGACGCTCCTTTTCGATGATCTTGGCCACGACCTCCGGGGTGACCGGTTCGATGTAGGTGCGATCGGCCGTTTCCGGGTCGGTCATGATGGTGGCAGGGTTGGAATTCACCAGCACCACCTCGTAGCCCTCTTCTTTTAAGGCCTTGCAGGCCTGGGTGCCCGAATAGTCGAACTCACAGGCCTGGCCAATGATGATTGGGCCGGCACCGATGATCAGGATTTTATGGATGTCCGTGCGTTTGGGCATTTGATTAAGCGGTTCTCATCATGTCTTTGAACTGGTCGAACAGGTAAGCCGCGTCGTGCGGCCCCGGCGATGCCTCCGGGTGGTACTGGACTGAAAAGGCCGGCAGCCGGCGATGTCGGATGCCTTCCACAGTGTTGTCGTTCAGGTTGATGTGGGTGACGTCGACGGCATCGGCACCCAGGCTATCCATATCCACGGCGAATCCATGATTCTGGGAGGTGATCTCCACCTTACCGGTAACCAGATTCTTGACCGGCTGATTGATGCCGCGGTGACCGAATTTCAATTTGTAGGTACGCCCACCCAAAGCCAGACCCAGAATCTGGTTGCCCAGACAGATGCCGAAGATGGGCAACCGTCCCAGCAGTTCCTTGACCGTCTGGACGCCGTAGACGACCGGTTCCGGGTCGCCGGGACCATTAGAGAGAAAGAGGCCGTCCGGCGCCATGGCCATAATGGCCGATGCATCGGTTGCGGCCGGGACGACCACCACCTCGAATCCCACCCGTTCCAGGCATCGGGCAATATTGTACTTGAGTCCGAAATCAATGGCCACCACCGATGGGCGCGCCCCCCGGTGCTGCCAGATGCCGGCATTCAATTTCAAGTCGTCGGCCAGCATTTCGGGCTTGCCGCCGTTCCAGCGGTAAGCCCGAGTAGTCGTGACTTCCCGGGCCAGGTCCATACCCACCATGCTGGGAATGGCATTGGCACGCCGTGTCAGGGATCCGGAATCCAGATCAGAAGTGGAAATAATGGCGCGCATGGCGCCGCCATTGCGGATATGGCGGGTCAGGGCACGGGTATCCAGTCCCTCGACACCCAGCACACCCTGACCGGCAAGGTAGTCGGCAAGGGATTGCGTGGATCTGAAGTTGCTGGGAAACGGCTGGTATTCCCTGACCAGAAAAGCGGCCACCTGAATCCGTGCGGACTCCACATCTTCATCGTTGACACCGTAGTTGCCGATCAGCGGATAGGTCATGGTGACCATCTGGCCGCTGTAGGACGGGTCGGTGAGCACCTCCTGATAACCAGTCATGCTGGTGTTGAACACCACCTCACCACTGGCTTCCCCTGGGCCGGTAAAGGATCGGCAGGCAAAGGTGCGGCCGTCCTCGAGTGTTAATCGTGCTTCCATTGATAACCGTCTTGTTGCGCGGGTCTGGATCGCCGCGAGCCTAAAAAGTCCTGTGGTCAATTACCACATCTGCCCGGCAAATCAACCCCCTTTAACGTGAGACGCTGGGCAACTACCGTTTATGCATGGTCCAGTGTCGTTCAGGCGGTGGAGAGACAGCCGATCACGGTCAACAGTCAAAGGCCGAATGACCGGGTGCAGCGACAAATCCATTTTATCATGAAAAAGGGCAGGCACGCGGGCCTGCCCTAACTTTCATCTGATGGGGGACATTTTTTTAGCTGCGGCCCCTAACCCATGGGACTATTCTCCACCAGATCCCAGATCCCGCAGGGGCATGCACCGGCACAGAATCCGCAGCCGATGCATCGGTCCGGGTCCACCACATATTCGAAGGAGACATCCCCCAGGGCCTCGCGGCTGATGGCCGCCTCCGGACACATGGCCACGCAGATACCGCAGTCCCGGCAGGTGCCGCAGGAGGAGCACTGGGAACCGCACTGGTCCATATCTTCATACTGAATAATCCGGGGGTCCAGGTATTCCAGGGAAATGCGGTTGATGTCGATAACCATCTTCCGGTCCGCACCGGGCCGCTTGCCGGCCAGAATTTCCGAGATGGTTTCGGCTGCCCGCCGCCCGGCACCAATGGCGTCGGTGAGCAGTCCGGGCCGCACCGCGTCACCGATGGCATATACTTTGGGGTTGGATGTCTGGTAATCCTCGTTGACTGCCACGAAGCCACGCTCCGTAGCCACGTCGCCCGGAAGGAATTCCAGATCCGGCGCATCGCCGATGGAGACGACCACCGTGTCGGCGGGGATCAACTCCCCGGTTTCCAGCTCCACGCCCTGGTCGGTGATTTGGCGGGTAAACACCGGCCAACGGAATATGGCACCCGCCGCCTCGGCGTCTTCACGCTCCTTGCCGAAGCTGGCCGGCTCCTGGACGTCCAGCAGGGTAATCTGCCTGGCGCCCAGGCGGGCCGCCTCGGTGGCCACGTCGCAACCCACGTTGCCCGCACCGATGATCACCACCCGGTCGCCCGGTTTGACCCGGTTTTGCTTGGCATCGGATAAAAAATCCATGGCCGTGATTAACCGTTCCTTGCCCGGAACAGGCAGGGTCCTCGGCTTTTGTGCACCGGTGGCCACGATCACAAAATCGTAATCGGCAATCAGTTGGGCCATATCGGACTGGTTCAGCTGCTGATGGAGGTGAACATGGGGAATCACCTCAGCCGCCCGTGCCAGTTCGTTCCCCACCACGTCGGCAGGGATTCGGCTATTGGGGATCACCGACGCGATCTTGCCGCCCAGCGTGGGGGCGTTGTCGAACACGACCGCCTCATGGCCCAACCGCCGCATCTGCCAGGCCGTAGAAATGCCGGCAGGCCCGCCGCCGACCACGGCGATGCGTTTACCGGAAAGGGGCGGCAGCTCCGGCATGCTGGCATTGATGCTGGCCCGGCCCAGTTGAGACACGTCCACCGGCGTCATAAAAGCGGACCCTTTGGTACAGGCGGTCATGCAGGGGTGGGGACACAGGTAACCGCAGACGGAGGCCGGGAAAGGGGTGAAGGCCAGGGCCAGGTCCACCGCCTCATCCACCCGCCCCTCACGCACCAACCGCCAGCGCTCCTGCACCGGAATCCCTGACGGGCAGGTGGATTCACAAGGGGCCTTGAATTTGCGGTTTTCCCACACGGGAACGAAGCGCCGCAGGTCAGCGTGGGTGATCAGCGGAATGGCGCTGCGGTCAAGGTCGGTGAGGTCACCGACGATGCCGCCTTTGCCCAGCTTGACATCCCAGACGTTTTTCCTGAAATCGGCCATGGAACGCCGTTCGACACCTTTTTTGTCCTGGGGCGATCGGGCGGCAATCAACTGCCACGCTTCGCGGACCGTCAGGCGCTCGAGCAGTTCCAACCGGTCGATGGCCGCCAGAAACCGTTCAAGCCCGTCGGTCAGCCATTTCCAGGTGTCGTCATCGATGGGCATCATCTTGGCATCGGCATGACTGAAGCCCTGATGCGGGCCGCGAAACAGCACGCGACCGCCCACCATGCCCACCATGGGGCGGTGTCCCAATACATTTTCAGGATTCTGGGGTTCATGGCCGCAGATCACAGCCACACCACCGGCCATGAACTCGGCGAAATAGTCCCCCGCAGACCCCAGCACCCAAAGCTGGGGCGGCTCAAAGCGGGGGTTGAACTTGGTCATGGTCATGCCCCGGGCACCGATATTGCCGGCAATGTATACATGTCCCTGGGCCATGCCATTGGCCACGCCGTTGGAAGCGTGACCGTGAACGGTGATCGTGGCACCGGCGTTGAGCCAGCCCACGTCGTCAGAGGCCGGACCCAGCACATCGATAAACGTACCCGGATATCCCATGGATCCCAATCGCTGGCCGGCATAGCCGTCGATTTTGATATGCACGGACTCGCCATCGGACCGCCAGAGACGGCCACCGATGCCGTGCTGGCCAAAGGCATGAACGACCAGCCGACGTTGGCCCGATAGAACGGCCTGTTGAATCCGTTCTTCGAGGACCCGTGAGGCCAGGCGTTCCCCGTCACACTTTCCCAATATATTGAAAGGCTGTCTGTTTTCCGTCATCGCGTCTACTCCGGCAAAAAAATCAAACCACATACTTGATATCAAGCCGCTGGGCGGCGTGATAATCGCTGATACCCAGGGCGTCTGACATGCCGATGGGCAGCGTGGTGGACCGGCCCAGCGGAGCCATTATTTTTTTCAGTTCCGTGTCAAAGGCCAGAAAAAGATCCACCACCCGTTCGGCCACCTGTTCCACATCGAGGCGCCGGTAGAGGCGCGGATCCTGGGAGGTGATGCCCCGGGGACAGCGGCCGATGTTGCAGATGTTGCAGCGATCCGTCTCCGATCCCAGGCAGCCGGCGGCGGCCTGCATGATGTATTTCCCGGTCTGGACGCCGCTGGCTCCCAGCATGATCAGGGCGGCGGCATTGGCAGCCAAATTTCCGCTTTTTCCAACGCCACCCCCGGCAAAGATGGGGATCTCGTTCTGCATGCCCACTTTGACCAGGTTCAGGTATCCGTCGCGCACGTTGGTGGCGATGGGGTGGCCCATGTGGTCCATGGAGACGTTGTAGGCGGCTCCGGTGCCTCCGTCCTCACCATCGATGGCCAGACCGGCGGCATAGGGATTCCGGGTCAGGTTGTTGAGTACCGCCATGGCCGTGGATGTGGCCGAAATTTTCGGATAGACCGGGACCCTGAAGTCCCAGGCCATACACATGGATTGAATCATTTTGGCCACCGACTCTTCAATGGAGTACTGGGTCTGGTGGGTGGGCGGGCTGGGCAGGCTGACCCCTGCCGGCACGCCGCGGATGGCGGCAATTAATTTATTGACTTTATGCCACATGAGCAAGCCGCCGTCACCGGGCTTGGCGCCCTGACCGTACTTGATCTCGATGGCGCAGGGATCTTCAACCATCTCGGGTATGGCGTGGATGATCTCGTCCCAGCCGAAATAACCGCTGGCGATCTGCAGGATCACGTATTTCAGAAAGGGGCTTCTGAGGAGGCGCGGCGGACAGCCGCCTTCACCGGTGCACATGCGTACCGGCATGCCCATTTCCTCATTGAGGTAAGCCACCCCCATCTGCAGTCCCTCCCACATATTGGGGGAAAGCGCGCCGAAGCTCATGCCGCCGATGATCAGGGGGTAGATCTCCCGAACCGGTGGGATCCATCCATTTTCATTCACGAATTTCAGGTTCTGCTCAGGTGGCAGGATCCTGCCCAACAGGGTCCGCATTTCAAATTCGTGACGGCCGGCATCCAGGGCCGGGTCCGTGAGCATGGAGATGCGGATGAACTTGATCTGGTCCAGGAGACCACCGGGTGTGTTGCGCCGGCCACCGCGACTGCGGGGCTGGCCGCCGCGGTTGATATGGTACCGCAGCTTGTCCGCTTCGTCGGACCGCATGGGGAAAATGGCGTCGTTGGGGCACACCAGACTGCAGGTGGCGCAACCCACACAGGCATAAGCCGGGTCAGTTTTCTGTCGGATGCCGTGGTAAACGTCGAAACTGCTGGCCGGACTGCCCTGGGGCTCCAAGGAGACCTTGACGCGCCGCTTGCGGAACACGCCCAGCTCAATGGCATTCACCGGGCATACGGCCGTGCAACGGCCGCACAGGGTGCACTTGTCTTTGTGCCAGAGGATCTGCCAGGGCAGATCTTTTACGCCTAGTGTAGAAGGGCTAATGGTTGCGTTTGGCTGCATATTGAAACCTCCTGGCGCTCCGGTCCGACAATGACCGTGTCCAGATGCATGGGTTGAAAGTCTTTGCTCTTGTCTCGATCGGGAACCGCGAAGTCCAGGCCGCAGATTTCAGAGGAGAAGGCATATCGTCCGGGCCGGCCGCCCACCACGCCGGGACGCAGTTTCTTGCGGTCCTGGACCATAAACAGACTGTGGTCCGGCAGGCATCCGATCACACAGTTGGGCCCGTCGATGATCAAACGGCGGCACGACTGCTTGAGCTGGGTCAGCAGGTCGGCATTGGGGTGGTTCGCGATATCTTCATCCTGCAGCGGCGTAATCACGTGTTTGTATGCCGAAATATCCAGTCCCAGCCGCGTCTGGGTGTAGTGCAGGATGTGGGTGAAAACCTCCGAATCGCTCTGGTAGCCCGAGTACCCGGGAAAGTTACGCGAAAGCAGAAACTCCCGGATGGGGGTGAACGCCGTACACTCCCCATTGGTCATTGAGGCATAGCCCTGAATGAAAAACGGGTGGCAGGCATACAGGTCGATGGCATAGTTGGTGTTCTGCCGGCCCTGGGCCATGATGACCCGGGCGTGCAGTTCCTTGCGGTCCAGCTTCAGGTAGTGGGCCACCTGCAGGGGGTCGCCGATCTCCTTGAGCATGATCACGTCCGGCCAGAAGGAGAAAACAATCATGTCGTGCTTCTCCTCACCCATGGCCCGCAGTTGGAGGCGAATCTCCAGCAGCTTTTCATAGCGCGCTTCTGTGGAATAGTCATCCCACTCCTCGGGGTATTCATAGGCGCGGATCAGATAGATGTCGCGCTTGGGAACACCGGGGGGCGGGTTTTTGGGGACCTTGATGGTGATCTTGTATTTGGTCATGAACCCGATGTCCATCATGAAGGTATCCAGACGTCGCAGTCCCGTATCGCTGAAGATTCCGGACAGGATGGGTGCGTTCTTGATCTCCTCGAAGGGTCCTCCGAGGTCACGCAGAAACAGACCGACACCGGATCCATCGTGGCCTTCCCGCATGACGTCCATGGCTTCCAGGGCGATCATGGGAGAGACGGGGGTCTCACTGGTCATGGCAAACAGTCGGCACATGGTGGTTACACTCCTTTGGCTGCCGTGGTAAAAAGGCCGCCATTGACCTGTCAATGACGGACCGGAAGGGAACAAAACAGCAAGTTGTATACCATAATATAGAACTCACTGAAATCCAATTGCATATTAACCTGACGGGTTGGCCACATCTATGTTCATCAGCCAAGTTTTTTACATTACTGCAATTTAATTGTGACTCAAATAACAATATTGTAAAATCCGAGGTTATCGTCCAGAGGCAATCGTAACCTATCGAAAAAATGCTGATCTTGGCAAATTTAGGGAAATCTGGTAAGCGTTCATAGGTTCATCGTTCCGGGTTCGCTATCATTCATTGACCTTGTTCGCAAGCTACCAAGTTCCTGATAAAACGGCAAACCGCAGAGCGAGTAAATCCGGCATGTAACCGTTGACTGGATCAGCGTCTATTGTTGAAGGTCACTTTAGCTGAGGATTTCGATGAAGCCCTCAACCTCTGAACCCTGAACCTTTGAACGGCTGGGAAAGTTGCAGCCGTTAGGCCATAGTTGCCGCGACCCAATACAGGATATCTCCCATACCATGAAAGTCCCCCCCACCGAATTCCTGGACGGACATCATCAGGAACAATGGCTCACTTTCTGTCAAGAAGCCCGGGCCACCGGCATGACCTTTTCCCCCACCTCAGCCGGCGCAAAGGCACTGGAAACAGCCTTTGCCTTCAGTGAATTCGTTTCCGCCAACTGCATTCGTCACCCGCACATGGCCCTGGACCTGATCGACAGCAACAATCTGTTCAAACCTTACGATGACGGCCACATGGCCCGCCGCCTGGCGCCGCTGCTCCTGCCGGTGGCAAAGGCCGGTCCGGACACCCCAATGGACGGCCTGCTGTCACTGCTGAAAACCGCCCTGCGCAGATTCCGGCGGCAGGAGATGGTGCGCATTGCCGTTCGGGACCTGGCCGGCATCTGCGATCTGGACGACACCATGACCGATCTTTCCGCCCTGGCCGCGGCGGCGATTGATGGGGCATTGGGCTTGCTGTTTGACCGCATGTGTGCAACCGACGGTATTCCCGAGGACGACGCCGGCAACTGCCAGCGCCTGGTAGTCATCGGCATGGGAAAGCTGGGTGCCGGTGAACTCAATTTCTCCTCCGATGTGGATTTGATTTTCACCTTCCCAGCCAGTGGTGAAACCCGGGGCGGCCAACGTCCATTGTCCAACGAGGCCTTTTTTACCCGGCTGTGCCGATACCTGATCCAGGCCATCGGTGAAAACACCGCCGACGGTTTTGTCTTCAGGGTGGATACCCGGCTGCGGCCCTACGGCGACGGCGGCCCGCTGGTCATGAATTTCGACCATATGGAAGACTATTACCAGTTCCAGGGCCGTGAGTGGGAGCGCTACGCCCTGATCAAGGCCGATGTGGTGGCCGGAGACCGGGATGCCGGCCAAAAACTGCTCCGACGCCTGCGGCCCTTCGTCTATCGGCGGTACCTCGATTTCGGCGTGTTTGAGTCGTTGAGGGAGATGAAGCAAAAGATCAACGCCGAGGTCCGCAGAAAGAAACTGCACGACAACATCAAGCTGGGCAGTGGCGGCATTCGGGAAATCGAGTTTTTTGGACAGATGTTCCAGTTGATCCGGGGCGGTGTTCTGCCGGCGCTACAGCAACCGGCAATCCAGACCGTGCTGGACACGCTGGGCAAAGAGGGGTTTGTGCCCCTGCCGGTTTGTCGGGAACTCACCCACGCGTATCGCTTTTTCAGAAAAACCGAACACCGCCTCCAGGAGACCCACGACCAGCAAACCCATGCGCTGCCGCCGGACCCGCTCGCCCGTTTGCGGCTGGCCCGATCCATGGGATTCGATACGTGGGATAGCTACTTGCGGATCCTCGATGGCCATCGCGAGCGGGTTCGCACACATTTCGACGGCCTGCTGGAACCCGAGGTCAAAGCGACCCCCGACGGGGGTACCAGCCAGGCGGCAACGGATATGGCCGATGCCTGGTCCTTTTCCATGACACCCGGTGAGCGCCGGCGGCTCCTTGAAACAGCAGGCTTTAAGGACAGTGATGCCGCCGCCACCCTTCTGGAAACCTTTAAATCCGAACCGGCCACCCGATCCCTGAGCAGCTCGGGAAAGCGCCGCCTGGACCGTTTGATCCCGCGGGTATTGAAGGCGGCCGGTGGCTGTGACGACCCCGAGACCGTGTTGGATCGCGTTCTACAGCTGCTCAAGAGCATTCAACAACGGATCAGCTATCTTTCCCTGCTCCTCGAATACCCCAATGCGCTGACCCATCTGATTCGATTGGTCAGCGCCAGCCCCTGGATCGCCGCCTTCTTGAGCCGCCACCCGGTGGTGCTGGATGAACTGTTGGATTCACGCACCCTGTACGCCCCCCCCGGCCTTGATGCCCTGCGCAACAACCTTGCACGTCAGCTGGCCACCGTGCCGGGTGACGATCCGGAGTACCAGATAGAGACCTTGTGCATCTTCCGCCAGATCAACACCCTGAGAGTGGCGGCGTCGGACATCACCAATGTGCTGCCATTGATGAAGGTCAGCGATCATCTATCCTGGATTGCCGAAACGATCCTTGACAAGGTGGTGGAGATCTCCTGGAACCATCTGGTGGACAAACATGGCCGCCCGTCGTGCACCCTGAAGGGCCAGACCTGCGATCGGGGATTTGCCGTCATCGGTTACGGCAAACTGGGGGGGATCGAGCTGGGATACGGATCGGACCTTGATCTCGTCTTTCTCCACGCGGCCGACCCCGGTGAAACCGTCGGCGGCAAGCGTCCCATCGACAACGCCCATTTTTTTTCCCGGCTGGGTCAACGGGTGGTTCATATGCTTTCAACCCACACGGCCGCCGGCGCCCTTTACGAGACCGATATGCGACTGCGGCCCAACGGCGCTTCGGGGCTGTTGGTCAGCCATGTAAACGGATTCAAAACCTACCAGATGCACGAGGCCTGGACCTGGGAGCACCAGGCCCTGATCCGGGCCCGTCCCATCACCGGAGATACCGTGCTCAAAGATGCTTTTTCCACCATTCGGCGCCAGGTGCTCTGCCTGCCCCGGGAACCGGAAACACTGAAGGCATCCGTGCGGGAAATGCGGGAACGCATGCGCGAAAGTCGCCTGTCGGCCGGACCGGACCAGTTCGATATCAAAGAGGACATCGGTGCGATGGTGGATATTGAATTTTTGGTCCAACACCTGGTGTTGCAGCACGCAGCCAACCATCCGGAAATCTGCCGCTGGACAGACAATGTTCGCCTGCTGCAGGCACTGGCCGAAACCGGTATCGTTGACGGGGTAACTGCCTACCGGCTCCGGCAGGCCTACCTGATTTTCAGGGCTGTGGTACACCGGCTCAATCTGCAGGAGCGCTCCCCCCTGGTCGATTGCCATCGTTTCGAACACCTGAGGGATCTGGTTCGGCGCTTCTGGCAGCAGACGTTGAGCTGAACAAAGGGGCGTTGACGATGCCTGATGGCCGATAACAAATCCACTCAACTCAACTGATAACCGGTCGATAATACCAGGCAGGGCGATCCCTTCGACCGCCGCGACCATCATGCGTACCCATTCCACCCAACCGTTGATGCAGTGCAATGGATGTCCGCCGGCGGCAGCGTGACCGCACGATTAAATGGCTTGCAGAAAGGCCGTTGCAATGGAAGACAAGTCCCGTGAACAGTTGTTGCCCTTCAACCTGAGTCTGGTGTTTCGCCGGGGCTTGGGTCGGCAGCTGCTGTTATTTTGTTTCGGCCTTGCCATGGTACCCATGGCCCTGGTTGGATGGATCAGCTACCAAACAGCCCACCAGCGCCTGGAGCAGGAAGTCCGCCAAAACATCCGCATCACCGCCGAATTGAAAAGCCACCAGCTTCAACTGTTTTTCAATGACCGCTTGGCCGACGCCGACAAGCAGGGTCGTGAAGGCACCACGGTGTCTTTTTTCAACACCCTGGTCAGAAAATATGCAGCGGCTGAGGGAACGGTTTCCGAATTTGTTCGCAGCGTACCCTGGGCCATGGCCGCATCCGCCTACGGATCCGACATGGAACTGCATGCCAGCCTCCACGGCTACAGTGATATCCTGATGATTGATATGGCCGGGAATATTCTGTTCTCCAGCGCCAGGCAGAACGACCTGGCGGAAAACCTGTATCAAGGTGGATTGGGCAAAACCCGCTTTGCCGAGGCCTTTCGCAGAACCCTTAAATCAGGGAATCCCGGATTTGCCGGTTTTGAGCACTATTCCCCGGCCGGTGAAACCGAAACGGCCTTCGTGACCGCCCCCATTCGCGGTGAAGACAGCCAGCCCGCTGGGGTTATCGCTTTTAAAATCCCGCTCGGCACCATCCATCAGATGCTGGAGGCATCCGCGGAAATCGGGACGGGTTCGCAGCTTTATCTGGTAGATTCCGATCTGACACTGCTGGCCGGTACAACCGGGTCGCCGCATCTTCACAGCGGCGCCACGGTAGACACCGCGCAAACACGGTTGTGGCGGGAAAACCTAACCGGTAAAGGCTCCCAGACGTCCCTGGCGGAGCCTTTTGCTTATGAAGGACCCGGTGGCAATCCGGTGATGGGCACCTACGCACAGATTCTTCTGGGCGACGCCCCGTATGCCTTGATTGTGGAAATAGAAACGGCGGCAGCGTTCGGTGCCATCCATCCGCTTCGGACGATAATCGTCACCATCGTGATCCTGACGGGCGTGGGGGTACTGCTGGCATCTGCGATCTTGGCGCGAACGATCGTTGAACCGGTTCGCGATCTTTCCCGAAACACATTGATGGTTGCAGAGGGTCGTTTTGACCACGACATGCATGTGGCCGCCACCAATGAGATCGGAGAACTGGCAGCATCTTTTAACAGCATGATGGATCATCTCAAAACGCAAAAAAATACCCGGTCGCGGTTCATATCCGGTCTGGCCAGCCTGCACCGGCTGATCGGCGGTGGACAGGAACTGGGGGAGCTGTCCCTGAATACACTCGAATTTCTCTCCGACTTTCTCGGTCTGTGTCAGGCGGACTTTTTCATAGTGGATGACGGCGGCGAGTTGAAATGCGTCGGCCGGTTCCCGGGCCATCCCAATGGTGAGCGTCAACCGGTCTTTTTCACGGGAGACGGGCGGATGGATCAGAAGGTCCAGGTGAAAACCATCTCGATTTTTCACCAGGAGGCGGTCAGCGGCTTGATAAAGCCCGTTACCGCGCCTGACCTGGCGAATCTGATCGCTGCGCCGCTGATGTTGCACCAAACTGTCAAAGGAGTCCTGGAGCTTCAGAAAACGGGCGTATTCAGCCGATTTGACTATCATTTCATAGAAGCAGCAGCGGCAGTCATTGCCGTGGCCGTCAACTCTGCATCAACCCGGCAGCAGGAGGAGGCGCTGCTGGAACAGACCCGGAAGCAGGCTCAGCGATTGAAGGCTCGTGAAGCGTCGCTGGAAGAAAGCACCCGCGAACTACAGGCGCAGAGCCGGGCTTTTCAGGCGTCCGAGGAGAAGCTTCAATTCAAACAGATGGAGTTGGAGGCCGCCAACGCACAGATGGTGAAAAACGCTACCGATCTTGAAGCTCACATGGCCATTTTGGAAACACAGAAATTGGACATGGAAAAACAAAACACCGAGTTGGAAAAAACCCACCGGGAGCTGGCGGAAAAAGCCCGGCAGCTTGAGATTTCAAGCCGCTACAAAACGGAGTTCATGGCCAACATGTCCCATGAGCTCAGAACGCCGCTGAACAGCATCCTGCTGCTTTCCCGGCTGCTTCTGGAAAACAAGGAAAAAAACCTGACCACCAGGCAATCCGAGTTCGCCCAAACCGTCCATTCGGCGGGAGGAGACCTGCTGAACCTGATCAATGAAATTCTGGATCTTGCCAAGGTAGAATCAGGGAAAATGGAGGTGGAGCTTCAAGCAGTCCGGGTCCAATCCATTGCCGACACCCTTCAGGTAAGCTTCACACCCCTGGCCGAGCAGCGCGGTATCCTGTTTATCATCCATGTGGCACCGGACGTACCGGAACGACTGATCACCGACCGCAAGCGCATCGAACAGATCGTCAAGAATTTTCTCTCCAATGCCTTCAAGTTTACCGCCAGGGGAACCATCCGCCTGGAATTCACTGTTTCCCGGGAACTGGTCATCTGTCGGGATGCCGACGACACCGGGGACCATGGCTGTCTGGCCATCAGTGTTGTGGATACGGGAATCGGCATTCCTGTGGCCAAGCACCAGATGGTGTTTGAGGCTTTCCAGCAGGTAGACGGCTCCACCCGGCGCAAGTATGGCGGCACAGGATTAGGCCTTTCCATCTCACGGGAGCTGGCTCGAATGCTGGGCGGTATAATCACGCTCGAGAGCGAAGATGAACAGGGCAGCCGGTTTACGCTTCACCTGCCCATTATCCTCCCGCCAGAGAATGAACCGGCGGTAATCCGCAGCGATACGCGCGAACGCACCACCACCCGGGCGGCTGCGTCGACGTCCTCGGCGCAGGAGACCGAAGCGACCCCGGGAGTGGATCCGGTTCCGGATGATCGCCATCGGCTGGCAGCCGGGGACAGATGTATTCTCATCATCGACGCGGATCCAGTTACGACCGAGCCAATCAAAGAATATGCTTACCAGAATGGGTACAAGGTGCTGGTGGCCGAGCAATTCCACACCGGCCTTCATTTCGCCGATTACCATCTTCCCGCTGCCATTTTCGTAAACCTGGGACTGGACGATGCGAATGACTGGACGATGATTCACCGGATTAAAGCCAATCCCAGGAGCCGCCACATTCCCGTTTTCACTTTCTCTTCCCAGGCAGATGACTTCGCAGCGGCGGTTCACGGGGCAGCAGGCCATGTGATCGAACCGATCACCGCCCGTCACCTGGAAGCGGCGTTTGACCAGATCGACCATCTGCAATCGACCGAGGATCGAACGATCCTCGTAGTCGCCCCGGATTCGGACGCCATTGCCCAGATCACCGACGCTGTCGGCGGCAAAACAATCCGCATCATGGCGGCGGCAACTGCTGCCGAGGCAACAACGGTACTGAAAACGAGAGTCGTACATGCCGTGGTCGTACATCCATCCATACATGCCGCCGAACAGCGCAGTTTTCTAACCGGCCTGCAACAGGATCCAGTGCCGGTTTTCCTGTACCCAGGGACGTCCCTGAACATCCAGCCTGAAACCGGTGTCAACCCATATGCAACGGTCGTGAATCTCAAGGTGATCGACGCACCGGAGCAACTGCTGCTGGCGCTTGTTTTGAGTCTTCACCTGTTGCCCGACGCACTGGACAACCCCCATCGCCATCGGTTATTGGCCGTGGACAACCGCCGATCCGGGTTAAATGGTTGCAAAGTACTCCTGGTAGATGATGACATGCGAACGGTATTTGCCGTATCCAATGTTCTGGAGGACCAGGGGGCGGAAGTGCTCACCGGGAAATCCGGCAAGGAAAGTCTTGACAAACTGGATGGGTTTCCGGACATTGATCTCGTTCTTATGGATGTCATGATATCCGAAGTGGACGGCTACCAGGCCATTCGGGAGATTCGAAACCGGGACCGCTACCAAACCCTTCCCATTATCGCCCTGACGGCCAAAGCCATGCAAGGAGACCGTGCCAAGTGCATCGAAGCCGGCGCCGACGATTACCTGGCCAAACCGGTGAACCTGGATAAATTGACGTCCATGCTTCGAATCTGGATAGGTTCGCAAGCGTCCGATCCGGCGGGTGTCGGCGCATAGTCTCCCATTCAACGAACCCACAGGGCGCAACCATGTCATCAGATGAAAAGATAAAAATCCTGGTTGTGGACGACAGGCCCGAGAATCTCATGGCCATCGAAGGCGTCCTCGAGCGACCGGACCTGTCCATCATTACCGCCACGTCCGGCAACGAAGCGCTCGGGCTGGTTTTGGAGCACACCTTCGCACTGATACTCCTGGATGTTCAGATGCCGGGAATGGACGGCTTTGAGGTGGCTGAACTGATGCGGGGCAGTGAAAAAAGTCGCCATATCCCTATCATTTTCCTCACCGCCATAAGCAAAGACGACACCCACGTCTTTACCGGCTATGAGAAAGGTGCGGTGGACTACCTGTTCAAACCGCTGGACCCGCTCATCCTGAGAAGCAAGGCCAATGTCTTTGTCGAGTTGTTTCAGCAGCGTAAAAAACTACAGCAGAGCAATTTGGATTTGAGCTGTGCGGTGGCGGAGTTGGAAGTCGTCAACCGCCAGATCCGTGAACAGCAGAAATCGGTGATCGAGGAGGAGCGCCTGAAAGTTCTGCTTCAAATGGCCGGTGCCACGGCCCACGAACTGAACCAGCCGTTGATGATTCTGATGGGAAATGTTCAACTGATGGAAATGGACGGGAACGTCCCGGCACACTTGGCCGGCCGGGTGAGTAAAATCACCGAAGCTGCCAGCCGGATTTCCGACACGGTCAAGAAGATCCAGACCCTCCGCCACGACCAACCCAAAACCTACGCCGGCGGGAAAACCATCCTCAACCTGGACCAGCATGTCTCTATCCTGGCCATTGAGGACAAGGATGATGATTTCAGCAAAGTCAGACAGATTCTGCGGGACCACCATCAGCTTGCGCTGACCCGGGTAAAATCGATCCGAGAAGCCTTCGACCGTATAGACAAGGATAGCTTTGATCTCATTTTTCTGGATTACTTGCTACCCGACGGCACCGGCCTGGAATTTCTTGAAGCCGTAAACAGCAAAGGGATCGAGACACCGGTGGTGGTTATTACCGGCCAGGGAGACGAGCTGATCGCCTCCCGGATCATCCAGGCCGGTGCCTATGACTATCTCCCCAAGGCCAAGGTGAGCGGCAAGGCCCTGCTGCGTATCATCTCCAATGCCCTGGAAAAGGCTGGTTTGAAGCGGGAGATGCGCATGGCTCAGGAAAAGCTGGCAGAGATGTCCGTGCGCGATGAACTGACCGGCATGTTCAACCAGCGCTATTTTCGGGAAGCGCTGGAACGGGAGGTCTCCGGTGCGCAGCGCTATGGTCACGGGCTGGCTCTGTGCATGATCGATCTGGACCATTTCAAGCGGGTCAATGATTCCCACGGTCATCTGTGCGGGGACCGGGTCCTTCACGAGTTCGGGCGGCTGCTGAATGACAGCATCCGCAAATATGATGTGGGCTGTCGTTACGGCGGAGAGGAGTTCGCCGTGATTCTCCCCGACACGTCGCTGGATAAAGCGTTGTCCCTGTGCGAGCGGTTTCGGGAGCGGGTGAAGGAGCACGAATTCACCTACGAGGAGCTGACCCTTCACATCACCGCCAGCGTCGGAGTCGCTGCCCGGCCAACTGGAGGTATAATCACCGGCAGGCAGCTGGTGGACCTGGCTGACAAAGCCTTGTATCAGGCCAAAAGCCAGGGGAGGAATCTGGTCGTAACCATTTAGCCATCAGGTTGAAAACGAGGGCGAAGGCTAACCATCGGAGTCCATCACATCTGGCAACACCCATGAAACAAAAGAAAACGCCGGGGCTTCTTTGACAGATGCACCCGGCGTTTTTTGTTAACATACTTATCACTCGCTCAGGACCGATGAATCATCAGGATTTCCTGGCGCCGGCATAGCCGAGGCCTTTCAGGGCATCTTCCATTTCACCCAGGATGGTCGGGTCGTCGATGGTGGCCGGCACATTGTATTCCTTGTTGTCGGCAATCTTTTGGATCGTGCCGCGCAGGATCTTGCCCGAACGCGTCTTGGGCAGCCGTTTGACCACCGTGGCCGTCTTGAACGCCGCCACCGGGCCGATGCGGTCGCGCACCATCTGGATCGTTTCCTTGATTATTTCATCATCGGCCTTGGTCACGCCGGCCTTAAGCACCACAAAACCCACCGGCACCTGGCCTTTGAGGCTGTCATCCACCCCCAGCACCGCGCACTCGGCCACATCCGGGTGGTCGGACAGCACCTCTTCCATGGCCCCCGTGGAGAGACGGTGACCGGCCACGTTGATGATGTCGTCCGTGCGGCTCATCACGAAGGCGTAGCCATCCGCATCGATGTAGCCCGCATCGGCCGTTTTGTAGTAACCGGGGAACTCTTCCAGGTAGGATTCCACATAGCGGTCGTCGTTCTGCCACAAGGTCGGCAGCGTACCCGGTGGCAGCGGCAGCTTGACCACCAGAGCGCCAATGTCACCTGCGGCCACCTGCTGGTTGTTGGCGTCCACCGCCTGCAGGTTCCAACCCGGCACCGCCTTGGTCGGCGAGCCCTCTTTGACTGGAAATTCATGCAATCCTAAGCAGTTAGCGGCAATGGCCCAACCTGTCTCCGTCTGCCACCAGTGATCGACCACCGGTACCTTCAGGGCATCTTCGGCCCAGTGCAAGGTGTTGGGGTCGAGGCGCTCGCCAGCCAAATACAGGGCCTTGAAGTTGGACAGGTCGTACTGCTTCATCAACTCTGCATTGGGGTCCTCGCGTTTGATCGCCCGGAAGGCCGTCGGCGCGGTAAACATGGCCTTGACCTTGTGCTCGCTGATCACCCGCCAGAAGACGCCGGCGTCCGGTGTGCCCACCGGTTTGCCCTCGAACAGGATCGTGGTGCAGCCTTTGAACAGCGGTCCGTAAACGATGTAGCTGTGACCCACGACCCAGCCGACGTCCGAGGCCGCCCAGTAGACATCTCCGGCATCCATGTTGTATACGTTCTTCATGGTCCATTTCAGGGCCACCACATGGCCGCCGTTGTCGCGAACCACACCCTTGGGCACGCCCGTGGTACCTGAGGTGTATAGGATGTAAAGTGGATCCGTGGCTGCTACCGGCACGCAGTCTGCCGGCGCTGCCGCTGACATGGCTTCCACCCAGTCCACGTCCCGCCCGGCGATCATGGACGCCGTTTCCATGGGTCGCTGAAGGATGATGCACTTGCCCGGCTTGCTGGTGCTCATGTCGATCGCTTTGTCCAACAACGGCTTGTAGGCGATGACCTTCTTCACTTCAATGCCGCACGACGCCGTCACGATCACCTTGGGCTTGGCATCGTTGATGCGCGTGGCCAGCTCCTTGGCCGCAAATCCGCCAAACACCACCGAGTGCACCGCCCCGATGCGGGCACAGGCCAGCATGGATATGGCCGCTTCGGCGATCATGGGCATGTAAATCAGCACCCGGTCGCCTTTTTCCACCCCTTGTGCCTTGAGCACGCCGGCAAAAAGGGCCACTTCGTCGCGAAGCTGGCTGTAGGTGTATTTTTTGATCGTGTCGGTGACCGGACTGTCGTAGATCAGGGCAAGCTGGTCCCCCCGCCCCTGGTCGATGTGATAGTCCAGGGCATTGTAGCAGGTGTTGATCTGGCCGCCGGTAAACCAGCGGTAGAAAGGCTTGTTGCTGTCGTCCAGCACCTTGTCCCAGCGCTTGTACCAGTGGCAGTCTTCCGCCGCCTTCGCCCAGAATCCGTCCGGATCGTTCATCGACTGTTCAAATGCCGCTTGATAGGGATTGGTCATGTGGCCTCCTTTTGCCGTTGGTTAAAAAATGAGAGGGAAACATTGTTGCATGGTGATTGCAATATTCCGGCGCCATCGGTTCCGAAGTGCTTCCGAATATTGTGGTTTCTGGGATTACCGACTGTGATCGTCCGGCAGCCTACTCGCTGGGGAACAGGCAGAATCGTCAGGAAACAATAAAGAAAAATAATGATTTATGTCAAGTATAAAAGCTGAACTTCATACAGTATGTGAATGATCGAATTTATTTTACCCGACTTCGAGTCCAAAGGGATGCCGCACGGCGCATGTATCGGGCTAATTTCGACGCCGATAACTTAAGTGGTATTTTCATTGGCCATTCAACCCAAATCAAGGATGCAAGGGGGCCTAAATAGCACAACGGATGCATAGCAGTATTATCAGAACCGATCTTAAAATAAGGATTGGGTTCAAAATCAAGGCGGAGTCGAGTTTCAATCCGCAGGCATGATCGACTAGGTCGAGGACTTGAGTCGATGAACCAATTCGGAGAGTGGGCCAAAAAAACATTATTTAATGGCTGATGGTTATGCATCCCCTGTGTTGACCCATGTGGGCTTTTCAGATATCGTTCCACAGGGGTTTCCATCACTTGGATCGACTTCTCTTTTTCCGACAATTCTCAAAGGATGCATTCCATGCCGTCACTGAAAGCCATCTTTCACGAGAGCCTCTTGCTCAAACTATTGGCCAGCGTCGGCTTGATGTTGCTTCTGTCCCTCGGGGTGTGGGGATTCTTCAATTTTAGATACATGCAGCAAAAGTTGGTAGGCAACATCACCGCCGGAACCCAGCGGCTGAGCAACACTATCCGCCTGGGCACCCATTATTCCATGATGCTCAACTCCAGGGACGACATCAAACAGATCATCAACAATATTTCCAAGCAGCACGACATCGTCAACATCCGCATCTACAACAAGCAGGGAGAGATTAAATTCTCCAATCAGGACGCCGAGATTGACACGGTCACCAACATCAAGGACGAGGCCTGCTACATTTGCCACCGCAGCGATCCACCGGTGCACCAGGTGTCACTGGCCGAAACCGTGCGCACCTTTCGGTCGGAGAGCGGCTACCGGCTGATGGGCGTCATCAGCCCGGTGTACAACGAACCGGGCTGTTCCACCGATGCCTGCCACATCCATCCACCGGACAAAAAAGTGTTGGGAGCCATCGATCTGGTCGTTTCCTTGGAGGAAGCGGATTTAGAACTGGCCCGCTATGAAAGGAACCTGGTGGCGCTGGCTGTATTCATCTTTCTGGCCACATCGGCCATGATCCTACTTTTTATCTATCGGTTCGTCAAATATCCCATCAAAAAACTCATCGACGGCACCCGGCGCATCGAAAACGGGGACTATGCGGCAATGATCGAAGTGGACCAAGCTGACGAAATGGGGCAGTTGGCCAAAGCCATCCGACAGATGGGCCGTTCCATCGACAGCAAGCAAGGTGAGCTCAACAAGCAGCGCGATCAGTTCCAGAACCTGTTCGAGATGGTGCCCTGCGTCATTACCGTCCAGGACCGGGACTACCGGCTCATCGGCTACAACCGCGAATTCGCCGACAAGTTCGCACCCAAACTCGGTGATTTCTGCTACCATGCTTACAAGGGACGGTGGGAGAAATGTGTGGATTGCCCGGTGGAAGCCACCTTTGCCGACGGGCAGTCCCACTACAGCGAAGAAACCGGTGTGGACAAGGACGGCAGCATCAAACATTGGATCGTGCGCACCTCACCCATCCACGATGAAACCGGCAAGATTGTGGCGGCCATGGAGATGAATCTGGACATTTCCCAGCGCAAGCAACTGGAAGAAAAACTGGAACTGTCCGAGAAGAAATACCATGCCATCTTCAACAACATTCCCAACCCGGTGTTCGTATTGGATATTCGGAGTCTGGAGATCCTGGACTGCAACAAGAGTGTCCAGGCGGTTTACGGCCTGGAGAGGGAGCACTTGATCGGCACCTGCTTCCTGAAACTATTCGAACCGGATGAGCGCGAGACCATGGCCTTTCGCATGGCCACCACGGCGGTGCTGAACCAGGTTCGCCATGTGGGTACCGATGACCGGCTGCGCTATGTGGACATCCGCATCTCCCCGTCTGAATATTCCGGTCAGCAAGTGCTGCTGGCAACCATCAGTGATGTCACCAAGCGGCTGGAAGCGGAGCAGCAGCTGATCCAGGCCAGCAAAATGGCCACCCTCGGCGAAATGGCCACCGGCGTCGCCCACGAGTTGAACCAACCCCTGTCGGTAATCAAGACAGCCAGCAATTTTTTCATGCGCAAACTGAAGAAAAAAGAACCCATCCGCGATGAAATTCTGCTGACCATGTCCGAAGAGATTGACAGCCATGTGGAGCGAGCCACCAAAATCATCAACCACATGCGCCAATTCGGCAGAAAATCGGACCCTAACCTGGAACCGATTCTGCTTAACGAAGTGCTGGAGCGGGCCTTCGAGATATTCAGCCAGCAGCTCAAGGTGCGCGGCATCGAAGTAAACTGGCAGACCAATCCTGATCTGCCACGGGTGATGGGCAACCCTGGCCGCCTGGAGCAGGTAATCATCAACCTGCTCATCAACGCCCGGGATGCCATCGAGGAACGATCCGACCAGACGCCTGATAGCTCGATCCCCGACAAGATCGCTCTGGTCACCACCAGTAACGCCAAGACGGTCACCTTGTCGGTGTGTGACACGGGGGTCGGGGTGCCGGACCCAATCCGGGGCAAGATATTCGAGCCCTTTTTCACCACGAAAAAGGTGGGCAAGGGAACCGGGCTGGGGCTGTCCATCAGCTACAGTATTGTCAAAGAGTGTGGCGGCACGATCGATGTAACCGGGAACCCGGGCGGCGGTTCGTGTTTTAACCTTCATTTTCCATTGGTGAAAGAGCCATTATGACTGGTGACATCCTTCTGGTGGACGACGAGGCTGGAATCCGCAAGGTGCTGGGCATTTCCCTGACCGATCTTGGATACACGGTTCATACAGCGGAAAATGCCGCGGCTGCCCTGACAATCATCGAAGCAGTCCGTCCCTCCATCACCCTCACCGACATCAAGATGCCGGGCATGGACGGTATCGACTTGCTCAAAGCCATCAAGGGCCGCTACCCGGACACGGAGGTGATCATGCTTACCGGCCACGGCGACATGGACCTGGCCATCGAGAGCCTCAAATTCCAGGCCACCGATTTCATCACCAAACCCATATCCGACGATGCATTGACCGTTGCCCTGCAGCGAGCCGGCGAACGCCTCGAGATGCGGCGTCAATTGAAGGCCTACACGGAAAACCTGGAACACCTGGTGGAAGAAAAATCCCGTCAACTCATCGAGGCGGAACGCCTGGCCGCGGTAGGGGAGACGGTGGCAGGACTCTCCCACACCATCAAAAATATCACCGGCGGTCTGGACGGCGGCATGTTCGTTCTGGGCAAAGGCATCGAACTGGAAGACGCCGCCTATTTGAAGCAGGGATGGGAACTGGTGCGGGGGAATGTGGACCGGATAAAAACCCTTTCTCTGGACCTGTTAAACTTTGCCAAAACCGACCGTCTGGAATATCGGCAGGTCAATCCCGAGCAGCCCGCCCGTGAAGTCTTCGACTTGATGCGATCCCGGGCCCAGGATCACGGGATGGATCTCATTTTGGACGTGGCGGCCGGACTGGCCCCGACGCAGATGGACCCCGAGGGCATTCATCAGTGCCTGTTGAACCTGGTGACCAATGCAATCGATGCCTGTGTGGATACGGAGCCTGGTGACGGGGCACAGCGAATCACCCTGTCCGTTCGGCCATTAGCCGATGGGGGCATATCCTATCAGGTGGCGGATACGTGCTGCGGAATGGACGAACGAACGAAAGCCCGGTTGTTCCAGCGATTTTTTAGCACCAAGGGTGAACGGGGCACGGGCATCGGGCTCATGCTTACCCGAACCATTGTTCACCGCCACAACGGAACCATCGATGTCACTTCACAGCCCGGTAGGGGGGCATGCTTCACCATCAATCTGCCGGGTTAAATAACAGGATCATGGATCACCACTCGGGTTGCGCGAGGGGAGATGGATGGGCGAGCCTGTATCTGCAAAAAAGACCCCGCATGGTAGAAAAACGGCAATGCTGCCGGACTACAATTTGTGCATTTACCCTCGAAACAGCTGGCGACATCCAAGCTGATCTCCATTAATTCTAATTTCAACCTACCGAAATAAATCGTTATTGTTCAAATCTTAAAAAAATATTTGACATTCAATAATATTCCCGACTATTAAAGTCGGGAAGAAACCCCATCAAATGGGTCAAGAAATAAGCTGACAAAATAAGTCAGGAAAAAATCGAATGCTGGTTCCACCCAAAAAAAACCAGTATGCCCTGCGGGCCATTTTTGAACTGGCCAAACACATGGACCAAGGGCCGGTCAAGATTTCTGAAATTGCCACCGCCCAGTCCATTCCCTTGAGATTCTTGGAAGTTATCCTCAATCAACTCAAGGCCAGCGGCATCGTTGATTCCAAACGCGGCTTCTATGGCGGCTATTTTCTGGTCAAACCACCTAACCAGGTGTCCGTTGGGGATGTGATGCGTTTTCTCAGCCGGGATCTGTCGCCCAGCGACTGCATCGCCTGCGTATCAAAAACCAGTTGCCCATTTGACGGCCAGTGCGCCTTCTCATCCATGTGGATTCGGGTGAAACAGGCGGCCTTCAATATATATGACGAAACCTCTTTTCAAGACCTGATCGACCGGGAGCAGGATGCCGGATGGTCGAGTCAACAATGAGGGCGGGATTCCCGCACGAACCGTAGAACTGCATACCCTGAGGATGTCAACGATGCGGAAAGGAACACTTCATTTGAAAACAGGTGGCATGCTGCTTGTCATGGTCATGGTTTTTCTGTTTGCCGCAGGGGCCGTGAAGGTCGACACGTCGGTTGAAGGCCCAATAAAAAGCGGTGCGGATCTGATCATGATCGACACCATGAAGGCCCTGGGCCCACTGGAACGCCCACCGGTGGCCTTTTTCCACAGCCGTCACACCGAAGCCCTGGCCAAAATAAGCCGGGACTGCAACACCTGCCACATGGCCGACGAGAAAGGGCGCCTGTCGCCCAAGTACAAACGCCTGGTCGATACGGATCGGCAGACGGTGACCGACACCTACCACATCAACTGCATTGCCTGCCACCGCGAACTGGCCGGGTCGGGCCAAAAGAGCGGCCCCCAGACCTGCGGGGGGTGTCATCAGGAAAATCCCGCGGTCGCCTCCACGTGGAAGGACCTCGCCTTCGATAAATCCCTGCACTACCGCCATGTGAAGGCCAACGCGGAAAAATGTGAGAGCTGTCACCACGAATACGACAAGCAGACCAAACAGCTGGTTTATGCCAAGGGTGAAGAGGGCGCCTGTGTGTATTGCCATAAGGACACACCGGTTGACAACGCGATGGCGCTCAAGGAAGCATCTCACTACCAGTGCATCGGCTGCCACCGCGACCGCATGGCCAAAAATCAGCTGGCCGGCCCCATCGGCTGCGTGGGCTGCCACGATGCCGATTACCAGATGGGAATCGAGGTGGTCCAGGAGATACCCCGGCTCAAGCGCAACCAACCGGACGTCGTCTTGGTTAAAACCGGAGAAGAGGCACTGCCCGAGAGCCAATGGTCGGCAGCCATGTATCCGGTCCCGTTTGACCACCGATCCCATGAAGCGTACAGCGACAGCTGCAAAGTCTGCCACCACGCCAGCCTGCAGTCTTGTGCCAGCTGCCACACCAATGCCGGTAAAAAAGAGGGCGACAATGTCAAGCTGGCCCAGGCCATGCACGGCGTGACCGATCAAGCCAGCTGCATCGGCTGCCACCAGGAAAAGCAAAAAGTGCCCGAGTGTGCCGGTTGCCATGCGTTCATCGCCAAACCTGCCAATCGCCAGGACCCGTCCTGCAAAGCCTGCCACATGGCCCCGCTGCCGGCCTACGTAAATCCGGCCAATGCCGAAGAAACCGCGGACGTGGCCCAGGACCTGCTGCAGGCGCGCGACCTGGAGACCCAAACCTACGCGGCCGACAAGATCCCCGAGAAGGTGACCATTGGCAAGCTGTCGGATCGATTCGAGCCGGTGGTTTTGCCCCACGGGAAAATCGTCAATGCCCTGGTCGATAAAATCCGTCCCAGCAAGCTGGCCGGCTATTTTCACAGCGAAAAAGGGACCTTGTGCCAGGGCTGCCACCACCACAGTCCGCCGGCGGAAAAACCGCCCGCCTGCGGCAACTGCCACGGTGAAACCATCGAAGGGGCAGATGCCTTTAGGCCCGGATTGGTGGGCGCCTATCATCAGCAGTGCATCGGCTGCCATGAAAACATGGGCATCGAAAAACCCGATTCCCGGGATTGTAATGCCTGCCATGTGGAAAAGAATAAAGGATAGGGGCCGCTCCATACGGCCATAAACCGCAAGTTGAGGGTGAACCATGTCACTTTCCAGGAGAAAATTTCTCGGTTGGATCGGCGCGGCAGGCATGACCGCCGCAGCCGGTCGCAAGGCCTCCGCCGCGACCACGCACCATTTCGAAGGCTATCCGGATTCGATGGCGGTGCTCCACGACACCACCTTGTGCATTGGTTGCCGCCGATGTGAAGGCGCCTGCAATGCAGTCAACGAACTGCCGGCACCGGAAGTGCCCTTTACCGATCTCAACGTCCTCGAAGAGCAGCGGCGCACCACATCCAAGACCTATACTGTCGTCAACCAGAAGCCGGGCAGGAAAGACGGACCGGTATTTGTCAAGAAGCAGTGCAACCACTGCCTGGAACCGGCCTGTGCCTCGGCATGCTTCGTCAACGCCTTCAAGAAAACCAAAGAGGGCGCAGTAGTCTATGACGCCTCCGTCTGTGTGGGCTGCCGCTACTGCATGATCGCCTGTCCCTTCGAGATCCCGACCTATGAGTACGACAGTGCCTTTTCCCCCCGGATCATGAAATGCACCATGTGCCACCCCCTGGTGCTTGAAGGCAAACTGCCCGGATGCGTGGAATCGTGCCCGACCGAAGCCCTGATTTTCGGCAAGCGCGACGACCTGCTCAAAATTGCCCGCCAGCGCATCACCCGCCGACCGGACAACTATGTGGACCACATCTACGGCGAACGGGAAATGGGCGGCACCTCATGGCTCTACCTGTCCAGTGTGCCCTTCGAAACCATCGGCATGCGTATGGACTTGGGAATTATCCCGGCACCCGAACTGACCGCCGGCGCCCTTGGCGCGGTGCCCATGGTCGTGGGCCTGTGGCCGGTGCTGCTCACCGGCATCTACGCCATGAGCAAACGCAAAGAGAAAATTGCCGCCGAAGAGAAAGCCCAGGCCCTGGCAACGGCCCTGACCGAAGCCGACGAACAGGCGGCAGCCAAAATGGATGCAGCCATGGAAAAGGCCAAGCAGGATAAGGCGACCGCCGTTGAAAAGGCCGTCAAGGAGGCCCTCGAGGCCGAAGCCAAGGCCAGAGCTGAAATCGAAGCGGAGGCCGAAGCCGCGGCTGCTGCACCACAAGAAGCGCCGGATGAAGACGATAAAGACGCCTAATCGGCGTCGCTGCCGAATCGCACGACACTTTTCAGGAGGAATCCTTTATGTCTGATGATACTGCCAGCATGGGCAAACCGACTCTTTCACCGTTCAACATCGTGGCCGGTGTCATTTTACTGGTGGGGGGAATCCTGACCATTCTGCACTTTAC
>RCNC010000093.1_pt1 | contig 45525 bp, 36 predicted proteins | sample 2041301 | NCBI WGS metagenome assembly RCNC01 (sample SAMN09708231, study PRJNA481090) | Marine sediment metagenome, whole genome shotgun sequencing project. | biome: marine sediment; feature: ocean; material: sediment; isolation source: Sewage treatment plant 13A marine sediment (STP13A) ...
GAGAGCGCATGACTGGCAGTCATGAGGTCAGGGGTTCGAGCCCCCTCAGCTCCACCAATCAAAAACGAAAGGGGACTGCTTTATCGAGCGTCCCTTTTTTTATTGGTTCCAAGTGGCTTCAAGGCATGCAATCAGCACCATTTTGATCCGGCTGGTCGATGATTCTCACCTGCAAGCCGGGTCTGAGCGGAATGTATTCCCCCGAGCCGGTGACGATACCGATTTCATGGTGACCGCAGCAGTCGCAGGGCCGTGCGGTTACCACGCCTTCGATCTTCTCGGAGCGGATGGACGTGTTCCTCATTGCAGGGTGTGGGTCAAGATGTTGATGGTGTCCGAATAGATGGTCGGATCATGGCTGGCCCGGGGGCCGGCCACGTTGAGGGTCTCGATCCGGTTCATTTCAATCCATGAGGCGACCAGCGAACCCGCGTCCGATGGCCGCTGGCCCAGGGACAGGTCGATGTGCAGCAGATGCTTGCCGTGTTTCAAGGCCATTTTCCGGGTATAGTCGGTCCCACCTGTGGGGCTGCCACGGGAGATGATCAGGGTGCCGTCTGAATCGAGCACATTTTTTTCCGTGCGGGCTTCATATTCATCCGAGGCGGTTTCCTGCAACTGGTAATGGGCGGGCAAGGTGCCGTCTTCGGCCAGACGACCCCTGGGAATCCATCCGCCGTGGGCGATGCCCAACCGCATGGCCACGTCCAGGGCCGCTCGGTCCACGCCGGTCTGTCCACCGGAAATAATTTTTTTCAACATGGTCACGATATCCTTTAGCGTTTTATGTTAACGGTTACCGAAACGGGATGGCAGCATCGTGCCGCCTGATGATCATCCATCGTGCAAACCGGAATCAGGAGGTCGGTTGTCTTTCCATTGCACGGCTCATGGCACGACTCAGGGCCGCTTTGATCTCCTCCATGGTGGCAGGTTTACCGATTGCGCCGTCGAACCCGGCCCGCTCCAGTCGCTCGGGACTGTATAGGTGCGCATGGCCGGAAAAGGCATAAACGCAGACATCCGACCGAACCTGCTTGATCTGCTCACAGAGGTCGGTTCCATCGATCTCAGACATGATGAGATCAATGAAAATAAGGTTGAATGCGTGATTTGCCACCATTTCCAATGCCTGTTGCGGATTGTCGGTGGTCCTCGCATCAAAGCCGATGCGCCCGAGAACCTCCTTCATCATTTCCAGCTGATCGGACTCGTTGTCCACCACCAGAATGGTTCCTTTTTCGGCCATATCACGTCCTTTTCAGTGTCACCAGCGTCGCTCCCCAGCCCCCGGCATCGGCCGGTGCCGCTTCAAACGCATCAACGCGCAAATCCTTTTCCAGCAAAGCGTGCACGCGCGAACGCATCACCCCACTGCCCTTGCCGTGAATGATACGCAGGTCATAAATGTTGGATTCCAGGCAGGCCTCGATATAGTCTTGCATCAGTTTGTTGAGTTCGCCGGGGGCGAAGGTGTGAAGGTCAAGGACACCGTCGATGGGAACGACTACCGGATCCATGGTGGTCTCGCTGTTTTTGATTGAATGCGTCAGTGCTGATGCCACACCTAGCGGATTGACATAATCATAACCCAAACCGGGGCGGGGGGCAAGCCACGAAGTGGAACCCATCGTTGCCAAAAAATAGAAAAAACCCTTTTAACGACTGGCTATCAGGTATTTTAGCACTGCAGCGATGGGGCCGGTCGGGAGATCGACCGTCAACGGAAATTCGGAACCTTGAGGAAATCAGCTGAAGACTTAGGGCCCTGGAAAAAAATAATTCCACATCTTTCTTGCCTGAGGGCCCGTCACCTGCGTTCCATCCGCCGGCACATATCTCGATATGCGCCGGCGGGTGTGCCTTGTTGGCGAACCCACAGTCGGCGCCATATTGTGTAATTATTTTTTTCCATGACCCTTAGAACCGGCATCCTGGTATGCGCTGGCTGGCAGGGTTGAGGTCGGACCGTTATACCCGGTTTGTGTGTGGGTTCTCATCTCAGATGGATTGGCTGTTTTGGTTTTGTTAATCGCTTTAATGGTTTGGCTTTTCGATCTGATTTGACTGTGGTAAGAGACACGCTACCAATCGTGATGCATTGCCCGTGCCCACGTCCGGGTTTGTCCGCGACCCTATAGACGTTCAACGGTGGTGAAGTTATGAAAAAATTGTTGGTTCGATGTGCCTCCGGATCCTCCCAAATTATGGTGGGGGAGTCGATTGACAATCTGAAACAGTATATCGATGGGCGGCATACGGTGATCATTACCGACAGCACGGTCGCCAGGCTTTACCAAAAACAGTTTCCCGCCTGCCCAGTTATTTCCATCGATTCGGGTGAGCAGATCAAGACCCTGGAGACGGTGACGACCATTTTCAGTCAGCTGGTGGAGATGGAGGCGGATCGATCCACCCTCATTCTGGGCATCGGTGGCGGTATCGTCTGCGATATCGCCGGATTCGTGGCCTCTACCTACATGCGGGGAACGCCCTTTGGTTTTGTCTCTACCACATTGCTGTCGCAGGTGGATGCCAGCGTGGGGGGCAAAAATGGGGTGAATTTCGGTGGGTATAAGAATATGGTGGGGGTGTTCAATCAACCCGAGTTTGTCGTCTGCGACATGATGTTGCTCAAAACCCTGCCGTTCCGGGAGATCCAGTGCGGTTTTGCGGAGATTATCAAGCACGGGGCCATTGCGGATGGCCGCATGTTAGATTTTATAGAAAACCACCGGGATGCCGCCCTGGATTTGGATGGCGCCATTGTCGAGCATCTGGTTTATCGGTCGGTCGAAATCAAGGCCGGTGTGGTCACCCGTGACGAGCGTGAGCAAGGGGAGCGGCGCAAGCTGAACTTCGGACACAGCTTCGGCCACGCCATAGAAAAACTCACGGGCATCCCCCACGGCGAGGCGGTGGGCATCGGTATGGTGCTGGCGGCCACGCTATCTGTGCAAAAAGGCCTGCTGCCTCCCACGGATGCCAGGCGCCTTGAACGGATCGTCGACAGCTATGGGTTGCCCGTTCGGCCACCGGTGGACGCCCAATCCATGCTTGCGGCGATGCGCAAGGACAAAAAGCGGGTAGGGGAGAGAATCCATTTTGTTTTCCTCGACGCGCTGGGCAGTGCCTGCGTGGAAGAGATCCGTTTCGAAGAACTCCATCGACTGGTCAATGCGGTGAAGATGGGGTAAGCGGGACAGCCAAATGCGTTTTCTATTTTTAGAACCCTTTTACGGTGGCTCCCATCGAGACTTTGCAAAAGGTCTGGTGGCCCATTCCCGCCATGATATCCACATGGCGACCTTGCCTGCGCGATTCTGGAAATGGCGCATGCGTGGTGCGGCCCTTCATTTTGTTCAAACGATCGGTGACCTGGCATCCTTTGACGGAATCATCACCACCGGATTGATGAGCCTGGCGGATTTCACAGCCCTTTGCGGCGTATACCGTCCGCCGACGATGGTTTATCTTCATGAAAATCAACTCACCTATCCGCTGGCGCCCGGCGAGCAGATGGACCTTCAGTTCGGTTTCACCGACATCACCACGGCCCTTTGCGCGGACCGGATCCTGTTCAACTCCCATTTTCATTTCGATCAATTTTTCACCACCCTTCCCGGTTTTATCGGCCAGATGCCGGAGTTCAGGCCCCGGTGGGCCGTTGACGCCATCCACAATAAAGCTGGTGTTCTCCACCCGGGATGCCGATTTGATGCAGCTTCGCTGGAACCGGCGCCCCTTCCCCCGGGGCCACCGCTGATCGTCTGGAACCACCGCTGGGAGTATGACAAGAATCCGGAGGCTTTCTTTGACGCCCTTGATCGCGTGGACCGTATGGGGATTGATTTCAAGCTGGCCCTTTTGGGTGAGAACTATCAGGCCAAGCCCAAAGCCTTTGTTGAGGCAAAATCCCGTTTTGGCGATAAGATCGTCCAATACGGGTTTGTCCAATCGAAGGACGATTATGTGGCCTGGCTCAGGAAGGGCTTCGTCGTTATCAGTACGGCCAACCAGGAGAACTTTGGTATCGCCATGGTTGAAGCCATGCGTCAGGGTTGCCTGCCGCTGCTGCCTCACCGGCTTTCCTACCCGGAAATCCTTCCCGACACGTTCCACAGTGATTTCTTGTATCGTAACGATGATGACCTGGTGGACAAACTGGCCGGCATGTTGCGCCACCCTGAACGCTATACCGGTCACCGGCCGGTACTGGCCAATATGATGGCGCGGCATGCCTGGTCATCAGTCATCGACCGATACGACCGGGAACTGGAATTACTTTCCATGATTGGGAATTGACGAATACTGGGATTGGGGGATTTTAGTTCCACCGAAAGCAAACGGCCGGTAGACCTCCCTCCGTCACTTTTTATTAATTGACTGCGGCTGAAAGCCGCACCTTCAATTCGTCAATTCCCCAATCCCAGCATTCCCAATTATCATATTCTGTTCCTGACTTCCGAGTGACATTGACACCATGGGTGGACGCTCCTATATTGTCCGCATTGCGAAGCAATCTGCCCCACGCCGGCCAAGGCGTGTTTTTTCATTTCATGCACAGGGAGAAAACGATGTCGAATCAGAAGGAAAGCTACAGTGAAGAAATCGATCGGGCCACGGCTGTTTTCGAGACCAACTTGGGCACCTTCGAGGCCGAGCTTTACGCCAAGGAGTGCCCGGAGACCGTGTGGAATTTCATCAATCTGGCCGAAGGCCGGCAGGAGACCGATAGGGGCGGTAACTATTACGATGGCCTGGGCTTTCATCGGGTCATCGAGGGATTCATGATCCAGGGTGGTTGCCCCTTTGGCAACGGCACCGGCGGACCGGGCTACCAATTCAAAGATGAATTTGACCCCAGCCTCAGGCACGACGGCGCCGGTGTATTCTCCATGGCCAACGCCGGGCCGGGCACCAACGGCAGCCAGTTCTTCGTGACGCTGGCCCCCACTCCCCATCTTAACGACCGCCACTCGGTGTTTGGCAAAGTGACCGAAGGACTTGACGTTGTGATGAAAATCGGGGCCGTGACCACGGGTCCCATGGACAAGCCCAAAGAACCCGTCATCATGAAGAAGATCACCATTCGGCGTTAGTGTCGCTGATGCTGGAGTCACCGCCCCACCAGAGCAATTCCAGGCCTGCCCCGTCTTCCAGGAAAGGCAGGCCGCTAAGAGGCCATGCATGCTTGAAGTTAAAGCCGTCAATTTAAAACGCGTGAAGGTGGACACCCTGGTGGTGCCCGTATGTGAAGATCGTGAACTTCACACCGACAAGTCAGTGAGGTCACTTGTCGATGCTGCAAAAGCGTTCGCAGAGTTCAAGGGGAAAAAGGGTGATGTGATCACCTTATTCCAACCTGCTGAAACCCGCATTACCCGGGCTGTCTTTTTCGGGCTTGGCAAAGCCGGAACCTTAACCGGCGAATCCTTCAGAGCTTTTGCCGGAACCGCGGTGAAGTTTTGCATCAATGCCGGCCTGCCCGCCATGACGCTTGCCACGCCATCTGCCGCCGAATTGACTATCAACGCCGAAACCCTGTTCGGAGCTTTGTTGGAAGGGGCCTGTCTGGGCAATCACATCTTCGACCGGTACAAGAAGGAGAAGGAGAAAAAGCCGGTCAAAAAGGTGGTTCTCATGGCCACTGCCGCCCAGAAAAAGGCTTATTCCGGCCTGGTCAAATCTGTGGCAGCCGTCTGCGGCGCCAGTATAATGGCCAGGGAGTGGGTCACGACGCCATCCAACGACAAGCGACCGGAAGCCTTCGCCGAAATGATCCAGAAAGCCGCCCAGACGGCAGGGCTGAAGGCCCGCATCATGGACGACCGGTGGCTGGAAAAGCAGCAATTCGGCGCCATACTGGCGGTGGGTCAGGGCAGCAGTGCCAAACCGCGCCTCGTTGCCATGGAATATTCACCCAGGGGAGCGAAGAAAACGGTTGTCCTCGTTGGCAAGGGAGTGACCTTCGATTCGGGTGGGATCAACCTGAAGCCTTCAGGCAGTATCGAAACCATGAAAATGGACATGTCCGGCGCCGCAGCCGTCGCCGGCACCATGCTGGCCGTGGCCCACCTCAAACCGGACGTCAAGGTGGTGGGCGTCATGCCAATCGTGGAAAACATGGTATCGGGGACGGCCATCCGGCCGGGGGATATCATCCGCTCCTATGCGGGCAAGACCATTGAAATCGGCAACACCGACGCCGAAGGGCGGTTGATTCTCATTGACGCCATGGCCTGGGCCATCAAGCATTACCAGCCGGACACCCTGATCGATCTGGCAACCCTCACCGGTTCCTGCCTCGTCGCCCTGGGTGAGAAAATTGCCGGTGTATTCTCCAAAGATCCGGAGCTGGCTGCGGCCATCGTCGCATCCGGGGAGAAGACTCACGAGCGCTGCTGGCACTTGCCCTTGCCCGAAGACTATAAGGAACTGCTGAAAAACGATTTTGCCGACTTGAACAACGTCAGCAGTGGCCGCTGGGGCGGTGCCATTACCGCGGCGCTGTTTCTCTCGGAATTTGTCGGCGATACCCGCTGGGCGCACATCGACATTGCCGGGACGGCCTGGGCCAAGAAGGCGTCCGATTACTGCGGGGCCGGCGGCACGGGGTTCGGTGTGCGGTTGCTTTGCGACGTGATCGGGAAGATCTGAGATCGGATGAGAGAGTTATGAAAATACTTTTGCGTTTTCCAACTTGATTTCAAGTTCGGCCATATCGACTTCAGAGAGTTCAAAATAATCTGCTTCAGGGGTGACCACAAGGACACACGGTTCAGCTCCTTTAAGGCCGATGCCCATGCTGTTGGTTGTTATGTTAGCCAGTCTGACCATCATCATCAGATCGTTATTCTTTTTCAGGTCTGCCTTGTGGTGGTCCCGGGCAATGCCGCAATAGTGGTCTGGCAGGTTCCAGGAGCGAAGCAGTGCGTAGCCGTAAACGGTATGGTATTTATCCATCACTTCCTCAAGGAGATCGCCCGAAGGCATCTGCTTAATGGTACCTGTGCGTTTTATCTCATCGGTGGCAGTTAGAATGAGTAGTTTGCCAATGTCGTGAAGCAAGCCGGCTGTGAAGGCCTCCTGGGCCAGGGTTTTTAATCCAGAACGGTTGGCGATCCACTGCGCACTAACTGCGCATCCCACCGAATGGCGCCACAGCTTCTGCATCACTTTGTTAATGTAAAGGTCTTTGGATTGGAACGGCCTCTTTTGTGTCACCAGAATGGCAATGTTGGCAACTTCTTGGCTACCCAAACGGACGATAGCCGCTCGCACCGTAGAAACCTTGTTGATCCCCTTGTAGTAGGCGGAGTTGGCGATTCGTAAAACATGACTGGTTAGTGATGGATCACAGGTAATCATTTTTTCGATAGCGTCCGTGTCTGGCTCGGGTTTGGATGCTTCCTGCTGAATCTTAAGGCCGGTGGTATCGAACGCAGGTAATACGGCTTTTTTGCTAGTCAGGTAGGATTTGAAGATCTTAAGAAATGAAGTGGGTTCGGATGCCAGCGCTTGGATGGTTTTACCCGCGTCTTCACGTTTCAAGTCAATGCGGTAGATCCGGACCGGTTCTGCAATGTTTTTAACCGCGTGCGCCCCCATATACTCAAAATTATGGGCAACTTTATTTTTAACCTGATTGTAAACGTCTCCGGAAATGCTGATGCCACCTGGATCGGCAAGGCTTTCAATCCGTGCGGCGATGTTGACACCTTCACCATAAATACGACCGTCCTTATGAATGATATCCCCTAAGTTTATACCGATACGAAAAAACATCTGCCTGTTTTTTGGGAGCTTACCATTTCGGGTGCCCAATGCGGCCTGGATTTCAATGGCGCTGGTGACGGCATTCAGGGCACTGCTAAAGTCCGCAAGGATATTGTCGCCGGGGGAATCAACGACGCGCCCCTGATTTTTTTCAACCACCCCCGCGAAAATTTTTCTATAGGCGGTAATGGTGTTGATCGTATATTCCTCATCATCACCCATGAGCGTACTGTAGCCCTTGACATCTGCACTTAAGACCGCTGTCAATTTGCGCAACGTTCTATTTTCAGCCATGAGGCACCTCAACGACATTCAATTATGCAATCAATGGCGGGACCCCTATCAGCGGGGCAGCCATCAACTGTTGTAAGTATCGGGTTCTTGTGGTTATAGGGTGCTATCTATGAAAACAGAAGAATAATGTGCAAACACCCATTTCATTAAGTAAAATTTTTCGTTGCGGTGGTCAAGCAAGAATTCCGGATAATGCTCTCGAAATGATTTCGGTGAACAATAGATTTGTATCGCACATGGCTTTTTTGATAAGATCATCATTTATAGGGTATTTCTGGAAGCTGTCTGTCAACAACGGATTGATTATGAAATAGGTGCTTAACATGGCTACAAACACCACAACCGAGACCATTGGCACCGTGAAGCAGGCGGTAAAAAGCAATTCAAAACCGAAAAATAAGGAGAAAACATCGGACTACGGCAAAATAATTGCTCTTCTGATAGACGTCGGGCTGCTAACCCAAACACAGGTTCAGTATGCAAGCCGCGTCCAATCCAAGCTGCGAACCAAAAAAAACTTGCTCGAGATCATCAAGGAACTCAACTACCTGACGGAGGGCCAGCTTCGGAAAGTGTTAAGGGAAAATCCCCTGTCCATGCACATCGGTGATTTTTTAGTGGAATTAGGTCTGATCACCAACCGGGACCTGGATCTGGTCCTCCAACTGCAAAAGAAGGAGACGCCCAAGCGAAAGCTGGGCGAAGTCTTGGTTGCGCATAACATAATCGAAGAGCACAAATTGATTGCCGAGCTCTCCCTTCTGCTCGGGTTCCCCTTTATCGAGCCCGACTTTCTTAAAATCGACCCAAACTTGTTTAAGCGCGGTTCCATCAGCCAATACCAGGCCCACAGCTTTTTCCCGGTCCGGCTTGACGGCGAAAAGATAATCGTGGCCTTTGCCGACCCCATGGATCCGCAGGATATCGATGCAGCAACCGAGGCCATGGGCATGCCGGTCATCCCAGCCATCACCACTAAACTGTCCATCAATGCGGCCATCGCGCATCTCGAGAACGACAAGAAGGTCGGCATGCAGATCGCTGCAGAAACGGGTGAATCGGTGGTGAACATCGTAAATACCATGATAGTGAGTGCCATCGAAGCGGCGGATGTCAGCGACATTCATATCGATCCGATGGCCGATCGGCTGCGCGCCAGATTCCGGATGGACGGCGTTTTGGCTCTGCACAAGGATTACCCCAGGAGTATTGCCCAGGCGCTATCGAATCGGCTCCACGTATTGTGCCGAGGCGACATCGCCGAAAAGCGTTGCCACCACGGCGGTCGGATCCGCTTCGATCATGGCGGCCATCAAATGGACATCCGGGTCTCCTTTTACGCTACCGTAAGGGGCGAGAAGATCGTCATGCGGCTTCTGAAGAGGCAGACGGAGCTCTTTAGCCTTGACGAAATCGGCATGTCCAAACGGGTGATGCACCGCTTTCGGGAGGGTGTACTTGATCGCCCTGGTGGCGTCATCCTGTTCACCGGCCCTACCGGATCCGGAAGGACAACGACCCAATACAGCTGCATCAAGCACCTAAATACAATGGAAACCAGCATCATCACGGCTGAAGATCAGGTGGACTATGTTATCGACGGCATCGGTCAATGCGCCATCAATACGAAGATCAACCTCTCCTTCGCGGACTCCATCAAGCATATGGCGCGGCAGGACCCTGACGTTATCGTCATCGGCGAAGTTAGGGACTCCTTCTCGGCGGGAGCAGCCGTCCAGGCGGCGCTGACCGGCCACAAGGTGCTCACCACTTTCCATGCCGAAGACAGCATCAGTGGATTGTTGCGGCTGTCTAACATGGACATCGATGGCTTTCTGACCTCTTCTACGGTGTCTTGTGTGGTGGCGCAACGGCTGCTGCGACGGGTTTGCGTCCACTGCGCGCGCCCTTACGAACTCACCCCCATGGATCTGCGGCGCATTGGATGCGAATTTGACCAGATGGCGGGGGCCGCCTTCTCTAAGGGGCAGGGATGCAGCCACTGCCGGTACACGGGTTACCGCAGGCGAGTGGCAGCATTCGAGGTGCTGGTACTCAACGATTCGGTCAGAGATGGGCTAATCGAGGGCAAGACCAGCCATCAGATCCGTCGAATCTGCAAGGAAACGACGGGATTGGTTACATTGTTCGAAGACGGTTTCCATAAAGCCGCCCTGGGTATCACCACCGTTGAAGAGATCTTGCGGTGCCTACCTAAATTCCATAAACCACGATCGGTTGGAGAGTTGGCGCGACTGCTGGGAAAGTAATCCATTCTCCAATTTCTATTCTCATCCCGCCGTCCTCTGCGTTCGGGCTACCATGGCTTCGGCCAGCTTTTCCGCTGATTGGCCGAACAGGTCGTCCACGGCCACCTCGTCCAGGCAGCCGTCGGCCCAGGGGACGCTGTTTTCCTGGACGAGGTTCTTGATGTGATCGTATTTCCCGCCCAGCGCCTTGATTTTCTTCTCCAGCGGTATCGATTCTTTAAACCCGATGTTCAACAGCAGCAGGTAGCGGATGCGGCTGCTGTCCGTGGGATCGTTGGAGGTGGCCGGAATCACCAGAATGCTGCGCCCGTCTTTTCTCCCCTTGCCGATATAGATGTTACCCTCGCCCACAATGATGCGTTTGGTGCCTTTAAGCTCAGCGTCTTTCTCCACCCGGGAGGGCAGCTGGGCCAGAATGCCCGTCTTTTTCAGGATGGCAATGGTGGTCTGATCCGTGGGGTCGCCCAGCAGACCCAGACCATCGATGCAGTAAAGGATGCTGCCCTTGACGTGGTCGATCACGCCCTGGATGTTTTTCATGACGATGACATTGCGGTTGACGACCTGCGAGACCTCCAACTCGTGGTCGGCCAGGGTGTCGAAGAGAACACCCTCGACCCGTTCGCTGATGCGGCTGGTGCCCACGGTGACCGTCTTGGCCTGATGCTTGATGGCGTCTACCGGGCGGGACATGAGGTTGATGGACTCTCCCAGCACTCGGAACAGGGTGTCGAAAATATTTTTAGCTGTGCCCTTGAGCCCGAAATCCATCTCGAAATCGGACAGCGGCAGCCGGCCAGACAGATATTTGAACAGCAGCGTCAAATCCGATGCATGGGTGATGGCCGTTGGAAATTGCTTGGCCTTGCGCCTGTTGCGAAATTCCTGGTAAAACTCGGCGATTTTCTCACGAAAGGTTTTTTCAAGGACCACCTCATAGATGTCCAGGCCCTGCTCGGCCAGATCGTCAAGGGTGTGGTAGATGGATTCACGCATATCGTGGAGGAACCGGGAGCCCTCGTGGATCGCCAGGGCGGCATGGTAGCCCCAGATGTGACCCACCAGGGTGTTAAGAATGGGTGCAAACTGGGGGCTCACCTGGGGCACGTGAAAGACATCTTCGGCATAGGGCCCGAAACGTTCCTCCCCCTCGTCGGCGATAACCACCGGGGCGGCCTTGTGAGCCTTGAAAATGGCGGTGTCCTTGATGATATCCCCGATGACCGTTCCCTTTGACCCGGCGGCACAGACGATGATCAGCGGCTCGGAGGAGAGGTCGATGTGCTTCTTGTCCTCCACAAAGTCTGAGGAGATGGTCTTGTAGCACAGTTCGCTGAGCTTGATGCGGATCTCGTCCGCCGAGGACTTGTTGGGACCGCTGCCCACCGCGGCCCAGTAAGTCTTGGTGGCCGCCAGTCGACGGGCCGACGCCTGGATTTGCTCTCCCATGGCCAGGACGGTGCGCATGTGATCGGGGATCCGCAGCAACTCGGCTATCTGGTCTGAGAGAAACTCAGTGGATCGGCGTCCCTTGACGCTGGCTATTTTCAGGCCCAGTAGGGCCCCGGCGACGATCTGTGAGTAAAAGGCCTTGGTTGAGGCCACGCTCATTTCGATATCCCGGCCGCTGGAGGTATACAAAACCCCGTCGACCTTGAAGGTGATGTCCGAATCCCGACGGTTCACGATGGCCAGGGTGTGGGCGCCACGGGCCTTGACCATGTCCACGGTGCGGTTGGTGTCGGTGGTGGTTCCCGACTGGCTGATGGCCACCACCAGGGTGTCGGCCATGCTGGTGTCGCCGTCCCCTTCGTTCAATTCGAATCCGCTGAGTTCCGAGGCCTTGAGGGCGCGCAGCTGGATGGCGGGATCGGCCAGATAGGATTTCAGGATGTCGGCGCAGGCCTGGGCGGCTACACCCGCGGTGCCCTGTCCCACGAAAAAGACCCGCCGGATCCGATCTTCTTCCAAAGCTGTCGCCAGCGAAGGGGGGAAGCTCCGCTGGTCGAGATGGATGACGTAATGGCGGCCCTCGCCGTCGTCGGCAATCTTCCATCGATTGAGCAGGGTGCGTTCCACCGATTGAGGCGCTTCGGAGATCTCTTTCAAAAAGTAGTGGGGAAAGCCCTGCCGATCGATATCCCGCGAGGTGATTTCCGTGTGCTTGACATCGTCCTCCGTGAGCGTGATTGGGGTGCCGTCGTAGTACATGGCCGTGATGCCGGCCAGTCCTCCGGGGGAGCGCTGATCCAGAATGAAGATCTGGCCCTGGGTTTTGCCCTTCTTGCCGTCCACCACCCGTTCTCCGTTCATCTTCAGGAAGTGGGATGTCTCCTCGATGAAGCCATAGACCTCGGACGCCGGCATATAGTGGTCTTCGGCCAGGCCGACAAAAACGGCCTGGCCGCTGCCCTTTTGGGCCAGGAAGAATTTCCCCGGGGCCAGGTCGGTGTGCATGGAGATGGCGTGGGACCCCTGGAAATCACCCACCGCCAGACGGAATGCCTCGGCCACGTCGACGCCGGACCGCAGGTAATGCTCAATCTGCAGCGGAATGATCTTGGTGTCCGTGGTGATCGGCTCGGGAATCTTACGCCCGGACGCTTCCATGGCCGCTTTGAGTTCCAGGTAGTTGTCGATGTCCCCGTTGAGGCAGGCGTGGATGATGGGACGGTCCTTCAAGGTGGTGCCGGTCACGGTGTTGTCTACCGGGTGGCAGTTGGGTTCGGTAATCGCACCCACCGACGCCCAGCGTGTATGGGACGATACCGTGTGAAAGCTGTGGGGTGCGGCGGTGATCAGCTGTAGGATCTCATCCTGTTGAATCTGCAGGCGCAGGAAGCGAACATTGTCCCCCAGGCTGCCGATTTCGGCGGCAATTTTATAGACGGCTGTCAGGGCCACGATCGGCTTCCCGTCGTCGGTGGCCGATCGATTCAGGCTGATGCTGTTGTTTCTCAGCACGTCACGATCCATGCGGCGCTGGAAATCCGTGGTGAGGCCCTTTTGATCCAATTCGGCCGAAATGGTTTCATAGGCCTCAGCCGGCATGATGAACAAAATAGAAATTCCCGCCGAATCCCGTCCCCGGACTTCAAGCCGGTCGATGCTGTTGAGTACGGCGTTGATCTGTCGCAAAACGGTGATGCGGCTGTCGGGCCCAGGGTCGGCGCTGCCGGGTATCAGCGACCGGATCCGTCCGATGTTGCCGGTCAGTTCAACATCCAGGCACCAAAGCATGTCCTTGAGGGTTTCGATACGCGTGGAGATGAGATCCACCACATGGGTTTCCAGGCTGCCCACCTGTTGGGACAGTTGTACCTGTTCACGCTGCAGAAGCGTCGACAGTCGAACAGACAGATCGGCGACCGTCTTCTGAGCGGCCGGATCTTTGAACAGGGTCAGAAACGGCGCTTCCTGCTTGAGGGTTCGGATTTCTGCCTGCAGGCTGTCCAGCGTTGCCTGTCCAGTCGAATAGTCAACGGGTACGGCATCCGTCTGCTGGGACTGCGTTTCCCGTGCATCCGCCTCGGCGCTGTCGACGAGCGCTGCCAAGGAGGCAAGGTCAATCGGATATTCCCGGCCCGCTCTTCCCTTGACTGCGATGATGCCGGCCAGACCGCAGCACAGGCGGTTGGCGGAGCAGGGGAAGAGGATCACCGCCGGTCCGGCCACCGCCGCAGGAACGCGTCCCCAATGAATCCCCGGCAGTCGTGAAATCGGACGTCGCAGGTTGCGAATCAGATGAAGCGTCTGCGCGACGATGCACGCGGCAGGCCTGGCCACGGTGGCGATAAGATATCGATTCATAAGGCTCCTTTATCGATGGTAAGCTCCGGGGGAGCCGGATGGGCGGTTACATGTTCAAGTAAAGTTCTCTGATTTTATCCCGGGTCATGATCGTTTTCCAGTCCTTGCCCAGTGCATTTTCCCACAAGGGTTCCAGCACCAGTGACACGTCAATCATTTTTTCCATCTGCGCATCGGTGACATCGGCGGTCAGGTTGCGCGGCAATTGGATGCCGATTCGCGCCATCATCTGCCGAAATTCCCGTACCCCTTCAGGATAATAGTCCTCGAGCGTGTCAAAGACCACACAGTTGCCGATACCGTGGTGCAGCCCCAGCACGAAGCCGAGGCCGTAGGAGAGGGCGTGGCAGATGCCCACCTGGGAGTAGGCGATGCTCATGCCGCCAGAGTACGAGGCCATCATCAGCCGGTCGTCAGCATCCCCGGGACCGGCCAGAAAGACCTCCCGGCAAAGGTCCAAGGCCTTCTCGCCATAGGCCTGGGAGAAGCTGTTGAGATAGGTGCCCGTCAACGATTCCACGCAGTGGATATAACAGTCCATGCCGGTGTAGAACCGTTGCGGGTTGGGGGCGCCGGCGATCATCTCCGGGTCCAGGACGATCTGGTCGAAGACGGTGTGATCAGAATTGAGGCCCAGCTTTTTCTGGGGGCCGGTGAGCACGGTGGTGCGGGATACTTCGGCACCGGTTCCGGAAAGGGTCGGTACGGCGGCGTGGTACACGGCCGGCTTTTTAATCAGGTCCCATCCCTGGTAGTCGGCAGACGAGCCGGCGTTGGTGAGCATGAGGGAGACGGCTTTGGCCAGATCCATGGCGCTACCGCCGCCGATACCGATCACCCCTGAGGGGTGGTGGTCCTGTTTACCGACCATATGCTTTTTGACCTGCGTGGTGAGCTGGTCCACATAGCTGGTTTTGGGTTCATCGTCCACATTGACCCAGACGATCAGATCGTCGGTGTTGACGGGAAGCCGATCCTTCAATGTGCCGGATTCAAAGACGTCGTCAACCAAAAAGATCATCACCGATTTATTGCTCCGACGCTGTTCGTTGAGGATATCCCCCAGCTGTGAGGCGCAGCCCCGGCCAAAGACCACCTTGGAGACCATTTTAAAATTACGAAACATGTCAATATCCTTTTCGGTTAGGCTTCAGTTTTCTTAAGCCAGGAGAAAGTGAATCGTTTAGGGTTCAACGGTTCAACGTTCAAAGGTTCAGGGTTACGGACTTTTCGTCAATGTTGCTTGCCATTCCTTTTTATGAAATAGGGCTCCTTAACCTCTGAACCCAGAACGCTTGAACCTTGGAACGCCTACAAGAATGTCTTCAACGCCTTTACCATTGCCTGGATGCGCTGGTCCACCTGTTCCGGTGTCCATCCCAGCTTGATCTGCATGGAGATGGCCCGCTGCATGATGGCATCGGATCGGGGCACGGAGATGGCGCTGAAATCCGGGCATTGGGCCAGTGTCTGAACGGGCAGGCGGGACGCGGCCTTCATGGTATGGAAATGGTCCCATTTCCGGATGTAGTGCCATTTGTTGTCATACCAGTGAAAACAGCCGTCCACGCCGGCTGCGGCCAGCGCCTTGACCGCCTGCCGGGCGGTTTCCAGGTCAGGCATGAAAAAAGAGAGAAAGGTTGCCGAGTCCCCGTCGGGGTCCGGCAACTGACGGAACGCGATCCCGGGGATGGCTGCCATGGCCGATTTGATGGCCGCTTTGTTGCGCCGCTGGACGTCCAGTATCCAATCCAGTTTTCTCAATTGGGCCACCCCTACGGCGGCGTTGAGTTCACTGATCCGATAGTTGGCGCCGATGATCAGGTGGTCTTCGGCCCCCCGGTCGTTGCCGATGTGGTCGTGGCCGTGGTCGGCATAGGCATCGGCGGCGACATAGACATCCCTGTCGTCGGTAACCATTGCGCCGCCTTCGCCGCAGGTGATGGTTTTAACCGGATCGAAAGAAAAGCAGCCGGCCCTGCCGAAGCTGCCTAACGCTTTGCCCTTGTATGTGGCTCCCAGGCTCTGGCAGGCGTCTTCCAGGAGCGTCAGGCCCTTTTGATCGCAGATCTTCTTGATTTCGTCGATGCGGGCCATGGCCCCGCACATGTGAACGGGAACGACGGCTCTGGTGGCCGGGGTCAGGGCCGCCTCCAGTCCCTCCGGCGAGAGACACAGCGTCTCGTCGATATCGGCAAACACCGGTATCGCTCCGGCCATGAGCACCGACTCGATGGTGGCTACGAAGGTGAAGGGGGGAACGATCACCTCGTCACCGGCGCCAACGCCGCAGGCGGCCATGGCTGTGGACAGGGCCGCCGTGCCGCTGGCGCACAAATGGGCGTGTTTAACGCCGACTCGTCGGGCCAGTTCCGTTTCGAAGGTTTTGGCTTTCCAGTGGCCCTTGCGGGCCCCATCGAAGCCATAGCGGAACAGGACCCCTGTTTCCAACACATCGTTGACCTGCTTGCGTTCTTCGTCGCCGAATATCTCAAAACCGGGCATTCATGCCTCCTTTTGGAAAAAACACAATAACCAAAAAACAAATGACAACTCAATCCCAATCGCTAAAATTCAAAACAACGGTCGGTTTGTCCAGTTTGGGCTTTATCCGTTGGAATCCTTCTTGGCCTGCTCTTTTTTGGTAAAATAGTCCTTGAAATAGTGTTCGATGGCCATGCGGGCATACTGTCCGGCCCGGGTGCCGATATAATCTTCATGGGCCACCATTACCGCAACCACCATTTTTTCGGCCCCCTTTTTTTCCGTGGCAAAGCCTACGAACCAGTCGAAGCGGGCATCATGGGTCCGGTTGTAGATTGAACCTGTTTTACCTCCCAGCTTCAGGCGCGACAGCACCTTGCTGCGCTTGTGACCGCGAAATATCTTTCTCGCGGTGCCTGAGGTCACGGTGGCGATCATGAGCTGGTTCAGCACGTCGGCCGTTTTCGGGGATACCGCTGCCGCTAAAAAATGAGGCTCGGTGCGATAGACGGGTTTGCCGTCATGGTTGGTGATCCGCTCCACCAGGGTCGGCTCCACCGGCTTTCCGCCGTTGACCACCGCCGATACGATCACCGCTGCATGGAGGGGGGATAGCGTGGTCTGACGGTTGAACCCGCTGGCAATTTCCGCCCAGTGGTAGGATTCGTCTTTTACCGCCAGCCGGCTGGTGGGCCATTGGAGCTCGAAAGCCACCTGCCGGTTGAAGGCGAAGGCATCTCCGTATGCTTCCAGGGTTTTCCGTTTAAGGATCAGGGCTCCGATCTTTCCAAACACCGGATTGACGGACTGGGCAAAGGAATCCCGCAGGGAGATCGAATTGGTATAGCGGTTGGTCTTGTCCGTCAACTGGCGCTTGTAAAGGGTGTGTTTGTAGCCGTTGAATTTGAACCGGGAACCGGCCGTATAGCCTTTTTCTTCAACCGCCGCCGCCGCCGTTACGATCTTGAAGAGGCTGGCCGCCGGGTATTCGGCCATCCGGCATGGGTCCTGGTCGGGATCGATCTTGTTGAATCCCGCCATGGCCAGGATTTGGCCCGTGTCCGGCGCCATGGCCACGATGCCGATATAGCGGGAGTTGACCCGGTCCATGCGTTTGAGCAGATACTGCTGAAGTCCCAGATCCAGGCTGGTGCTTACCTGGTAGGGGCGGCCGTCGAAGTCCACCTTTATCGGATCCGCTTCCAGATTGATCAGCCGGGTTTTGCCCAATAGGATATGAACATCTGCTTTTTCGATCAGTTCCGGTGCCGCTCGCGTTTGGTGCGGCGGGACTGAATCGGCGACAGCCTCACCCGTCTCCTGGTTGATGCCTGTGGTGAAAACCCACCCGATCCCTGCAATCGCCAGAGTCAACAACCCCACCGCCCACCACGGCCTGCTGCGTTCCAGCCGGGTGTGTCGGGTCGGGAAGTACTGACGCCTAAGGCTTTCCTGATAGGCTTTCCAGCTGGGCTGGGGTAACGACTGCGTATCACGTTTAAAAAAACGGGTCATTTTCAAAAATAGAGCCCCCGACGGCGATCAGCTTAGCGGTGTTCCGGGCGAGACCGAATGATCCAGTGTCGCCACGGTGACGCCGTTTTCGTCCGTTGCCGCAATGAGCATGCCTTTTGACAACACGCCCATGAGTTTGGCTGGTTTGAGGTTGGCCACAACGATGACCTGTTTGCCCACCAGATCCTCGGGGGTGTAGCTGCCGGCGATGCCGGAGACGATGGTTCGCGCATCGCCCAGATCCACCTCCAGTTGAAGCAGCTTTTTGGCCCGGGGAACGGCCTGGGCAGACACGACAGTGGCCACACGCAGGTCTATCTTGGCAAAATCCTCGATGGTGATTTCCGGTTTGATGGGTTTGTCCATGATCGGGTGTGCGGCCTTTTCCACGGGTTGCGGTTGTTTTTTATCAAGGTCGATGCGCGGAAACAGGGATATGGATTTTCTCAGCTTTACCCCCGGTTCCATCCCTGTCCATGTGGAGAGGCGGTCCAGCTTGAAAAAATCGTCATCGCCTTTAAATCCCAAGTGCTTTTGCATGTTGGCGGCAGTATCGGGCATCACCGGATAGATCAGACCGGAGATGATGCGAAGCCCTTCCAGCAGATTGTAGATTACCGTTTCCAGCTGTTTCCGGGTGGCCTTGTTCTTGGCCAGCACCCACGGGGCGGTGACGTCCACATACTTGTTCATGTGGGAGATGAACTCCCAAACCGCTGCCAGGCCCCTGTGAAAGGCAAACTCGCCCATGCTGGTCGTGTAGGCATCGATGGCGGCTCGGGAATTGCTTTCCAGCCCGAGGTCCATTTCCTTATCCACATCCGGGTCCGGTGCGGGAACCACGCCGCCGAAATACTTGTGGGCCATGGAGAGCACCCGGGAAAAGAGATTGCCCAGGTCGTTGGCCAGGTCCGCGTTGATTCGCTGGACCAGGGCCTCTTCATTGAAGTTGGAATCCAGGCCGAAAGCCATGTCCCGCATGAGAAAAAAACGAAAGGCGTCCAGACCATAGACGTCTTTCATCTCAAGGGGTTCCACCACATTGCCGATGCTTTTGGACATCTTGCTCTGGTCGACGTTCCAGTAGCCGTGAACGTTCAGGTGCTGGTAAACGGGTATCCCGGCCGCTTTGAGCATGATTGGCCAATAGATACCGTGGGGCTTGAGGATGTCCTTGGCCACGATGTGCTGGGCCACTGGCCAATAGGTTTTGTATAGTTCGCCATCCGGGTAGCCTAAAGCCGACACATAGTTGAGCAGGGCGTCGAACCACACGTAGGTAACGTAGTCGGCGTCAAACGGCAGGTTGATGCCCCACTTGATGCGCGATTTTGGCCGCGAGATGCACAAGTCCTCCAGTGGTTCGCGTAAAAATGCCAGCACTTCGTTGCGGTAGCGTTCGGGACGAATAAAGTCGGGATGTTGATTGATGTGGTCGATCAACCATTGCTGATATCGGCTCATCCTGAAAAAATAATTGGATTCCTTGATGGTTTCCGGTGGAGTCTGGTGGTCCGGGCAACAGCCGTCGACGAGCTCCCGTTCGGTGTAGAACCGTTCGCATCCAAAGCAGTAAAGTCCCTCGTATTCGCTGAAATAGATGTCACCGGCATCGTAGATGCGCTGAAGGATGCTCTCTACCACGGCCATATGGGCCGGGTCCGTGGTGCGGATAAAGTAATCGTTGGAAATGTTGAGCTCCGGCCACAATTTCCTGAACAGGCCGCTAATCTGGTCCACGTACTCCCGCGGGGTCCGCTTTTCTTTTTTGGCGGCGCGCACGATTTTGTCACCATGTTCGTCCGTACCGGTGAGAAAATAGGTCTGGTCAGTGGACATGGCGTGAAACCGCCTGACCACATCCGCTGCAATGGTGGTGTAGGCATGGCCCAGGTGAGGTCGTGCATTCACATAGTATATGGGCGTAGTGATATAAAACGGCGAGGCCATGGATTTATCTCCTGTCGTTGACAATGTCATCAAGGCTGATTTCTACATCACCGCCTTCTACCAGCCGAACCGTCAGGCGGTTGCAGATAACGTTGTGGCGGGTTACTTTTCCCGGACCGTTCTTGGTGGTCACGACCTTCCCAATTTTGGGGAAGCCTTGCTTGAGTTTTCGGTAAGTCTCATTTTCAAAGGTCAGGCAACACATGAGTCTGCCGCACTGACCAGAAATTTTGGTGGGGTTCAGGGAGAGCCCCTGCTGTTTGGCCATGCGGATGGATACCGGTTCGAACTTTTCCATGAAAGATGAGCAGCAAAAGGCTCGCCCACAGCGTCCAAGGCCTCCGCACATCTTGGCCTGGTTACGAATGCCCACCTGCCGCATCTCGATGCGGACCTTGAATCGATTGACCAGGATTTTGACCAGTTGCCTGAAGTCCACCCGCGCATCGGCCGTGAAGAAGAAGGTGAGTCGGCTGGCGTCGAACGTGCTCTCTACTGAAAACAGGTTCATCTTCAGCCCAAGTTTCTTGATACTTTTCATGCAGAAAGCGTGTGCTTCGCGCTCCAGGGCCATATTTTGTTCGACCTGGCTCAAGTCCTTTTCATTGGCTTTGCGAAATACATTTTTCAGCGGCTTGCCGGGTTTACCCGCCTCGTCTATCAACTCGGGCGGTGTCTCCACTGTTCCCAAACCCAGCCCTTTTTCCGATTCCACGATCACCTGGTCGCCCACGTTGAGGACAAAGGCCCCGCAGCTGAAATCATAAATCTTACCACCGGCTTTGAACCGGATTCCCACTTTTTTTTTCATGGCGTCTCTTTTATTTGAGGCAGGCACCTGCCATCTGCAGGGCCATGGCGTCCATTGTCAATCTTGCGTTCGTATTGGATCGCAGTGCTGTCAACGCGCGATCTACCGCATCGATCTGTTGGAGCAACTGCGTCTGGCTGACCTGTCTTGCAGCCGTTGAAAGCGCTTCCAGCCGATCCTGATTCAATACCCATTGCGGGTCGGTCCTGAAGACCAGCATGTCCCGCAACCACATAGTAATGATTTCCAGCGATTCTTCAATAAGATCCTTTTTCTTGGCCAACATCTCAGACCATGCCAGCCATGCCCGAATTCCCGTCGTCCCGTTATCGGCCATTTGGCTTCCCAGGGCCTGAATAATCCAGTCCCGGTGGTTGAGCCATCCGCTGTCGACCCATTTTAGCGCACGGGTGTAACTGCCGCCGCATAGGGCGGCAACCGTCTCCATCGATTCCGGTTCAATCCCGCCGGCTGCAGCGAGCAGCTGTTTTATGTCTGCCGCGCGAAGGGGGGAAAACCGGATGTGCTGGCATCGTGAGACGATCGTGGGCAAAAGGTCGGATGTCTGGCGTGCCGTCAGCACCAGCAGGGTTCGGTCCGGGGGTTCTTCCAGAACTTTCAGCAGCGCATTGCCCGCTTCCGGATTCATGGTCTGCGCATCGGACAGGATGACCACCCGTCGGTCCGCCTCATTGGGCTTCAACCTCAGGGCCTGAAGCAGTGCCCTGATCTGGGCGATTCTGATAACCGACGATAGGGGGGCGACGTGGATGATATCTGGATGGTGGTTCCCGGCAATCTTCCTGCAGGGGCCACAATCCCCGCAGGCATCGACGGCATCCAGATGGGGGCGGTGGTGGCGAATCGCCGATTTTAACTTCAGGCAGTTGCAGGCCATGGCAAATGCCGTGGCCGTTATTTTTTTCCCCACACCCTCATCACCGGTAAAAAGCAGCGCATGAGGCAGTGTCCCGTTGCGCAGAAACGTCTTGAGCAACCGGGTGGCGTGCGGTTGGCCAACGATGGCGCTAAATACGGTTGCCGTCGTCATTTTCAATGAATCTCGGGCGGTTGGATCGGACCGGCACCTGGTTCGGCCCGGACTCGTTGACGAGGCGTTCGGCCCTTAGCATGCCGTCTATTGATCTACCCGTTCCTTGAGCTCTTTTCCGGCCTTGAAAAAAGGAAGCTTCTTGGGTTTGATGGTGACCTTTTCGCCGGTTTTGGGGTTTCTTCCCGTATAGCTTTTGTACTCTTTCACGAAGAAGCTGCACAGTCCACGAATTTCAACACGCTCTCCATCGGCCATGGCGTCGGCCATGCTGTCAAAAAAGATCTGGACCACTTTTGCCGCTTCGGATTTGGATATGTCGGCCTTGGTCTTCAAAGCGGAGATGAGTTCCAGTTTGTTCATGTACCCTCCTTCAACGATCGGTAGTGTATACGGGATTGAAAGTGACTCTATAAAATAGAACTTAATAGAAAGTCAAGTAGTTATGATAATATTTCCGGCAGTTTCTCCACATCGGCGGCATCCACGTTCACAGCGGCGAACTGGCCCAGGGCCTCGATGTTGACGATGACCCGGCCGTCACCGCGGTAGCTTGAAAAAATACCTGTTACGCCGGAAAAGGGCCCGTTGACCACCATCACCCGATCCCCTTTCTTAAACCGGGTTCCGGTGATCACTTCTCCTTCCGTGGAGACCATGATCTTGAGTGAATCGATGGTTGCATCGGCGATCCGTGCCGGCCCCCGGGTGCTGCCGAGGAGCTGCACCGCCCCCGTGGTCTTTAATATTTCGATGTGTTCATAGGGGTTCAGATCGGTCCTGACAAAGAGATAACCCGGGAAAAGGGGCACGCGGATCATCTTGTGCCGATCCCGCCGTCGGCTTTTTACGGTAATCTTCGGCAGAAAGACATCCAGCGTCTTTTTAGCCAGTCCGTCATTGACCACATTCTCGAAACGGCTTTTTGTATGCAGCGCGTACCAGGCACGCGTCAGTTTATCTCCAGCCATTGGGCGTGGTTCCGTTGGTTGTTAAAATGGACCGCGATAGCGAGCGCATTCCCCGTCGCTTGTCGGAGCGAAGCGGAGATGCCGAGCACCGGTGCGGCGGGGTCAGCGAGCGAATTATAAATCGATTTTATCCTTACGGTGAACCCTCCCCGCGACTTGTCGGAGCGCAGCAGAGATCCCGCTCATCGGGGCCGCGGGGAGGGTTCAATCAACTGATTGGTAGCGTCCTGCCAGTTCATCCGACAAGGCTATCAGAAGGGGATTCGTGTATCATCCCTAATGCCAAAAGGCAAATGGCATTCGCATCTCTTACTCTCCGAATCCGCCGATGCCCATCAGATTGATTGAAAATAAGAATTTATTGTCTTCACCTTCTCTGCCATAGAAAAAATCGACAGACCAGCATTGAGCATTGTAGAGAAACCCGGCCCCCTTGAGCAGATCCTTCTCTGCCAGCAGATTACGCTCGTATTCGCCCCTGGCGGTGAGGCGGTTGGTCAGCTTGACCGACAGGGTGCCGCGTATGGATTCATATTCCTCTTTTTGATAACTATGCTCTATCCACAGTCGGTCTCCCCGATGGTCGGCGATGGTGGCGCCTATTGTGTGGGATGAAAAATTATTGTCGTACGTGTTGTAGCTGGCGTCGGAGTCGACCGCCACATACCGTCCGAGATTGAAATACAGTTCACCATAGATGTCTGAAAAGGGTTCGGACTGATCATCCCTGGCCGCTTCGATGTCATAGCTTTGCTCCAGATAAAAGCGGCAAAAACGATTGTAGTCGAAAGATGTTGGCTCCGGCGAATCCGCCGGCATCCGGTCCGTCAGTCCGGCTCTTCTTTTTAAGATGGAATCATTGGCGGCCATTGCGGCGGATCGGGCGGCTTTGGTCGTTCTTGCCGTAAAGGTGTTGGTCAAGGAGTAGGTGACCTCGTTGGCCTCGTCGATGCGGTCTATTCCCGTGTCAAAATCGGGCAGGTCCGACTGGTCCTGATCCGGGATGTATTCATAGACGACGCGGGGTTTGATGCTGTGGCGGATGCGGTCAATCGACCCCACGGGAGATCCCATGATTCGTGAAAACTCCGTAGATAGGTCCAGCCGTGCATCGTAGATCTGCCGATGGGTGGAACGATCCAGGCTGTCGTCCTCCTGGCGGTCCATTACCCAGGCGGTCTGGCGCCAGCCCACCGACGGTTCCACCGACAGGTAGTTTTTCCACTTGAGCGGCAGATAGGCCCTGGGATAAAGGTCTGTGCGGTGGCCCTGATCACCGTCCTCTCGATGGAAATAGGTATATTCGGAATCCAGGTCCCAGTAGACGCCGGTCCCGAAAGCCTGCTGTTTGACACTGTCGAATTCGATCACCGGGAGTCGCTGAAGGGTATCGTCGGTCTCTTCCCAGCGCCGGTTGGTCACGTTGTCGTTCCACAGCAGGGTGCCGTTCAGGCTATAACGCGACCAGGTTCGGTTGACGTTCAGCCGATTGGTACGCGTGTTTTCATCGTAGGTGTCCAAGTCCCTGCCGAAAGCCTGCAAGAAATAATCCCGGGTTTCATTAAACCCGCTGCGGCCGTCCTTGAACTCAGTGAGGTAGTCCTGATCGCTGACGATATCCAGGTCCAGTTGCGCCTTGGCCCCCCAGGGCAGTTCCTGATCCACTTTGGCCCGCAGCCAATAGCGATCCGTATTGGGTCGGTCGTAGGCATCGCCGGGGTAGCCCCATTGTTGGGTCTCTTCGGGGGTGCCGTCGTCGACTTGTCGGTCCTGCAGGCCGTCAGCCATTATGGCGCCATAGGCTGCCTGGGTCAGTGCGTAGCGGTATTCCAGGCCGATCTTGGTGCCGCGTTTCTGCATGTATTGGGTATATAAGGTGGCATCCGTGTTGTCGCTGATGGCCCAGAAAAGGGGTTGGTCCCAGTTAAATCCCCAGCGGGTCGAAACGCCCGCTTCCGGAAGCAGCAGGCCGGTCTGGCGCTTGGTCTTGGCCGGAAACAGGAGATAGGGTGTGTACAGGACCGGTACATCCCGGGCCCTTAGTACGGCATGGGTGGCGGTGCCATAGCCATCGATGGTGACCTTGAGTTTTCGACCGGTGATGACCCAGTCCGGCTGGTCGCCGTCGCAGCTGGTAATGGATCCTTTTTCCGCCCGGTAGGTATCCTTGCCGGTTTTTTCGATGCGTTCGCCGTGGATGTAGAAGTGATTCTCCTTCAGGAAAACTGTGCCATCGTGAACCACACCGGTCTCTTGATCCAGATTCAGTTCCACGCGTCCTCCAGTAAGAATATCGTCACCAACGGTCATCACCACGTGGCCGTCGGCCACTGCCGTCATGGCTTTCTGGTTGAAGGAGACGGAGTCAGCCACCAGGCGTGTGGCTTGCTTTTCGATGATCACATTACCCCTGGCATGATAGGTGGTGGACGCGGCATCGTAGTCCACTGTATCTGCACTGATCTGCCAGGGGACCTTCGGGCTGCCGCTGAGCCGGTCGGTGATCGACTGGGCATGGGCACGCGGCACCCAGGGCGTCAGGAACCCAAACGTCAAAAAGAGGAAGGTCAGGATCACTACCGGATGGCCTATGACGGGAGATGGTGGTCTGAATATGAACGATCGCATCAGTTGAATAAAAGCATAGGCGTTATGGGGGAAAAAGGTGGTTTCAGCATGGATCCTGCGAGGGTGGATGCAGGATAACCACTTGCACATAAATGAAAAATTCAATATAAAGCTATCTTGTTTGAAATTGCAACAACAGTTTTACACGTCGGCTATCGACCGGGCAAAGCCGGGTTGTGAGGCGATCTTTCAGATGAAAAATGAGTGTTCATGCGCGTACTGCTGACCAATGACGACGGTATCCACGCACCGGGTTTGTGGGCGTTGCACCGGGTTTTTTCGACCCGGCACCAGGTGACCGTCGTGGCGCCGGATCGCGAACGCAGCGCTGTGGGCCACGGGATTACCCTGCACCAGCCCCTCCGTTTCGAAAATGCCCGTGTCAACGGCAGCCTGAGCGGTTTTGCCGTCAACGGAACCCCGGCGGACTGTGTGAAACTGGGATTGGCCGAGCTGCTGGATCCCCCCCCCGAGTTGGTAGTCTCCGGTATCAACCCGGGCGCCAATGTGGGCATCAATCTCAACTATTCCGGAACCGTGGCCGCTGCCAAAGAGGCCGCCATGGCCGGCATTCCCGCCATGGCCGTATCCATCATTGCCCCCGGTGACCGGCATGTCGATGCCGCTGCCCGGTTTGCCGAATCGCTGTCAATGCAGGTAAAGGAGAGGGGGCTGCCCCGGGGAACTTTTCTCAATGTCAATTTTCCCGATCTGCCGATGACCGAGATTCGCGGTGTCCGCTGGAGCCGTCAGGGAACCGGGACTTTTGCCCAGCACTTTGAAAAACGACGGGATCCGCGTGACCGGATCTACTACTGGCAAGGGTGCGACGGCCAGGAGGCCTACGACCAGTCGGATATTGACGGGGCCGCCCTGGGTGACCGGTATATTTCCATCACGCCCATCAAATGCGACATGACCGATTACGACACCCTGCGGGAACTGTCCCGGTGGAATATCAGTGTAACCCCTTAATATCTAAATTACTGTTTTCTATGTTAGAAACTTAAATATAAATAGCAAATAAATTACAAAAATCAAAAAACAATTAACAAACAAATAACAATAGCCAAAAGCCAAACAACAATGCCTACACTAAAATTCCAGACCTTTTGATCTTGTTTTAGATTTGACGGATTCGTAAAAAGTCCGATATCTGCGTTACGCTTCATCCTTCGTCACTGCGGCGTACCGTAAGTACTCCTCATTCCTCAGGATTCGCAAGCCTTGATCTCGGGCTTTTTACGAATCCGTCGGAAATGCGACTTTTTACGGGACCGTCAATATTGTATTTTGGAATTTAATTAAAATTTGGTGTTTGCAGTTTGTTGTTTACGGCCTGCGCCTTTCCAACAGCACCGGTTTATCCGGGTTGAGGTGACACCGATGACCAAACGTTTTGTCTCTGAACTTGTTGCGGGCAGCGCCATTGACGAGGTGTTTCTGCTGGCCCAGCGCGCCATGGCCCATAAGAAAGACGGAAACCCATTTTTGAACGTAACCCTGTCGGATCGTACCGGCCAGGTAAAAGGGGTGGTGTGGGACCAGGTGGAGCGCATCGCTGCAGCTGTTGCCGAGGGTGATTTCGTGCATGTTCGGGCGCAGGTGGGCGAATACCGGAGCAGCCTTCAGCTGGTGGTCAAGGACATGGCCCGGGTGCCGGCAGACCAGGTGGATGCAGGGGATTTTCTGGCGACCACCACCCGTGACGTGGCCAAAATGTTTGACCGGCTCAAGGAGATGACCGCCCGGATGCAGACCCCGCATTTAAAGGCACTTTTTGAGGCCTTCTGGAGCGATGACGCGTTTGTGGCCGCCTACGTCCGGGCGCCGGCGGCCAAGCTCATGCACCACGCTTATATCGGCGGCCTATTGGAACATACCCTCTCCATGGCCATTTTGTCGGAAGCCATAGCCGCGCATTACAGCGGCGTGGACCGGGATATGCTGCTGGCTGGGGTGATTCTTCACGACGTGGGCAAGACCCGGGAATTGGAATATACCCGCCGCATCGACTACACGGATGAGGGTAGGCTGCTCAGCCATATCATCATCGGCCTGTCCATGCTGGATGAAAAACTGAAGCAGGTGCCGGCTTTTCCTGACGTCCAGGCCCAACTGCTCAAGCACATGATCGTCAGCCACCACGGCGAGCGGGCTTTCGGCTCCCCCGAGCCACCCAAAACCATCGAGGCGGTCCTGCTCAACTATATCGACGAGATGGATTCCCGGGTCAACAGCATTCGCGAATATGTGGCCAAGGATCTCTCGGACGGCTCCTGGACGCCTTATCACCGGCTCCTGGAGCGACATTTTTATAAAGGACCGGCAGACTCTGAGGTTGAGTGACGGATTATGTTCATTACATTAGAAGGCATCGAAGGCTCGGGGAAGACCACCCAGATCCAAACCATGGCCCAATGGCTGACGGCGGCCGGCCATAGCTGCCTGACTACCCGGGAACCCGGCGGTACGACCATTGGCGGTCAGATTCGTTCCGTCCTGCTCCACCCGGACAACAGCGATTTGGCGCCTACGGCCGAACTGCTGCTCTACGTGGCGGACCGGGTCCAGCATCTGGAAACGGTCGTGCGTCCGGCACTGGCAGCGGGCAAGGTGGTGGTCTGCGATCGCTATTTCGATGCCACCCTGGTCTACCAGGGCTATGCCCGGGGATTGAACAGAGACATGATTCGCCAACTGCACCAGCTGGCCTGCAAGGGCTTGACGCCCGATCTGACTCTGCTGCTTGACCTGGACCCACAAGCCGGACTGGCGCGTGCCTGGCGCCGGATCGATTCCGATACGGCCCATGTGTTGGAGTCGCGCTTCGAAAAGGAGAAGCTGCTTTTCCACCAGCGCGTCAGGGCCGGATACCTGGATCTGGCGTGCCGGGAACCGCAGCGGTTTACCATCATCGATGCCGCCGCAGATGAGCGAGCGGTGCGTGCGCAGATTGAAAGCACCCTCGAGACTCATTTTAAGCGTCGACCATCGACCAACGAATGATGAAGTCGCTTCGCTCCGGTTGTTTATAAATTTGGCAGAATACCTTATTCTAAATTCAACGTTGGACGTTCGATGTTCGACGTTCATAGCTGTTTCGCCATATGGTGACGGCCTTTATAGATGGAACCCTTTGTCATGACCCACAGCATCCTGAATCATATCGGCAACACTCCGCTGGTGGAGATCCGGCGGCTGAATCCCAACCCGCATGTCCGCATACTGGCCAAGCTGGAGTACCTCAACCCCGGCGGTTCGATCAAGGACCGTCCGGCGTTATCCATGATCGAGGAAGGGGAACGCTCGGGCGAACTGAAACCGGGAAAAACGGTGATCGAGGCCACCAGCGGCAACACGGGTATCGGCCTGGCCATGGTCTGCTCGGTCAAAGGTTACCGGCTGCTGCTGGCTATGAGCGAAGCGGCCAGTGTGGAGCGTCAGCAGATCCTCCGGGCGCGCGGTGCGGAGATTCTGCTCACGCCAGGCCACTTAGGCACCGACGGCGCCATCGAGGAGGTATACCGCCTCGCGCGGGAGAACCCGGACACCTATTTCATGACCGACCAGTTCAACAACCCGGCCAACTGGATGGCCCACTACAACGGCACGGCTGTCGAATTGTGGGATCAGACCGGAGGCAGGCTGACCCACATGGTGGCCACCATTGGCACCTCGGGAACCCTGATGGGACTGTCCCGGCGGCTCAAGGAGTTCAACTCCGAAATCCGCATCATCGGCGTGGAGCCTTATCTGGGGCACCGGCTGCAGGGGCTGAAAAACATGAAGGAGGCCTATCAGCCGGAAATATTCGAAAAGCGTTTGCTGGACGAGAAGGTCAATGTCGAAGATGAGCCGGCTTTTGAGATGACCCGGCGTCTGGCCCGTGAAGAGGGCATCATGGTGGGCATGAGCAGCGGAGCCGCCATGGTGGTGGCCGCCGAGGTCGCCCAGACGCTGGAGCAGGGAATACTGGTGGTGATTTTCCCCGACGGCGGTGAACGCTACCTGTCCACCCCGTTATTTGCCGTCCAGGAGAAAATCGACCTCAAGCTCTTCAACACCATGACCCGTCAAAAAGAGCTTTTTATGCCGGTGAATCCGGGGAAAGTCTCCATGTACGCCTGTGGCCCCACTGCCCATGCGCGCATGCACGTGGGGGAGGGGCGCCGTTTCGTCTTCTCGGACCTGCTGGCTCGCTACCTGGCCTATCGGGGGTACGCGGTCAAGCAGGTGATGAACATCACCGATCTGGACGACAAGACCATCGAGGGTTCCGAGCAGGCCGGCATGTCCCTGGAGGATTTCACCGGCATGCACATCGATTCTTTTCACAAGGATCTCGGTACCCTGGGCATCCAGCCGGCCGACCACTATCCCAAGGCCAGCCAACACACCGACGATATGGTGGACCTGGCCGAACGGCTGGTCAAAAAAGGCTATGCATACGAAAAACTGCGTTCCATCTATTTTGACATTTCACGATTCAAGACCTACGGCCAATTGTCGGGAATCGATCTTAACAAGATCCGCCTTGGCGCTACCGTGGACCTGGAAGAGTACGAAAAGGACAACCCCCGCGATTTTACCCTGCTCAAGCGCATCCGGCTGTCGGAACTGAAGCGGGGCATCTACACCCGGACCGACTGGGGCAACATGCGGCCCTCATGGCATCTGCAGTGTGCAGCCATGTCCATGCGCTATCTGGGGGATTTCTTCGACATCCACTGTGCTGGCCGCGAACTGGTTTTCCCCCACCACGAGAACGAGATCGCCATCGCCGGGGCGTTGACGGGCAAAACCCTGGCCAAATACTGGGTTCACTGCGACCGCGTGCTGGTGGACGGCAAAAAGGTGGACGAAAAGGGTGACGCCTTAACTATCCAGACCCTGCTGGATATGGGGTTTACGGGACGGGAGCTCCGCTACTGGCTGATCTCGGTAAACTATCGCAAGCCGGTCCTGTTTTCGGTGGCGCGTCTGGAACGGGTGCGCAAGACGTTAAAGCGCCTGGATGCCTGCGTCCGGGCCCTGAAAAATGTCCATCGCGGAAATGCATACGGGGAACTGGATCAGCTGTGCTACGACATCAAAAATGGCTTTACCTGCGCCATGGACGATGACCTGAACATCTCCGCCGGCCTGGCTTCCCTCTTCACCGTGGTCAAGCGCATCAACACCCTAATTTTAGATCATGGCATCGATGCCGCCGGGGCTGAAAAAGTACTGGAGACCCTGGCCCGCATCGATACCGTGGTCAATATCTTCGATTTTGAAGATGAAACGGATAACCCGCAGGTACAGCAATTGATGGCCGAACGGACACGTGCCCGGCAGGCCAGGGACTGGGCCCTTGCAGATCGGCTGCGGGATCAGTTGCTGGCAATGGGGGTGGTTCCCCGGGATGATAAGGCCGGTGGATAGATTGAAACCTCCACGCGGCAGGTGACGGGAAATGCGTTCGCTATCGCGGTTCAACCAAGGAATTGGATAAAAAAGAACATCGAACGTCCAACATCGAATGGTGAATGAAAAATGGATAACACCTTGACCCCCGCATACATGCCCTTCACCTATCTGTCGGAATCCACGGCGCGCATTCTGAATTCGTTAGTGGGACCGGTGGTGGTTTACCAGCCATTGAAGTCGAGCATCCCCGAAAGCCTGGGTGTAATGGCATCACAGGGGCTCGTTGAGATCCGTACGCCGATTACCCATGATGACGACCGGCTGCGTGCCGCTTTGTCGGAATTCATGGAGTGGGCGCGCATGAACCAGGGAAAATCCACCCCGGGTGCCGGTTTTTTCAGCCAGCGACAGGGGGAAATTCCTTTTTTCGATGAAACCGCGGTCAACCGGATCCGTTCCGACATCAACCGGTATCGTCAATCCGATGGTCAGGCGGATCACGAGACGGAAGAAACCCTGGCCGAATTCAGCTCCCGACTGTTCCTGGCCCTGGCCCAGGAAAACGATCGGGCCACCGACCACCTTGACGATGACCTCAACCGGTTCAAATCGTTGGAAAATGTTCTGCTGGACACCCTGAAGGATGCCGATGAAGCGGGGTTCGAGCGTCAGGCGTCCGGTACTGTGATCTGGCGGGACGATTCAGGTGCAACGCTGAGTGAGCAACGGATTCGCGCCTGGGCCGCCCTGGTCCTTGCCGATGCCGCGCAGCCGGATGTACTGGTCACCACCAGTCGCGCGGTGATCGATACCCTGCTGGAAACCCATGGCGAAGCGCTGCGTCTCGACCGGCTGGCTGACATTCGACTTCCCATTCCACCGGCCGGCACGGCGCCGGTATTGGGTAAGCTGCTGGTTGATCTGGCCAACCGGGAATCCCTGGCATCGACTGACCTTTCTTCCATTGCGTCTCCAGCCGCCGATGCGGCATCCGGAACAACCGTCACCGTGACCCTTTTTGGCGCTGCCAATCGGACACCCGCCACCGTCATCCGGCGGATGGCTCCTGCAGCCCTTGCCCCGCAGGGAGAAAAACAAGAACCGAAATCGGTTTGTCACACCCTGATCATTCTGGTGGAAAGTTGATGTTGAGATCGGTGAAATGCCCAACTGGCGTGGAATTGAGGGGGATGTGGCGAGGCGCCGAAAAAAACGCCATCAGCGCTTGACTGGGTGTTTTATTTGGTATAAGCCCTTTTTCATTAAAAGAAAGCAGATGTTGATAATTGGATCAACACGCATAGAAAACTATTGAAAGGAGACTGTTAAGATGGCTTTTAACCCGATCGTTGACGAGGCCAAATGCGTTGGCTGCGAAGAGTGTGTCGATGTTTGTCCCGTGGAAGTATTCGAGATGCAGGACGAAAAATCCGTCGCGGTAAACGCAGAAGAGTGTCTCGGCTGCGAAAGCTGCGTGGAAGTGTGCGAAGAGAGCGCCATTACCGTCGAAGAGACTTAATCATCGGCGATGCCAAAGACGTTCCAACCCCTGGCGGATCCCTCCGTCAGGGGTTTTTTTGTCCCCGCCGCATCCAGATCATTCATCAAAATTGCCGGGAGTAGGCCATGAACCGCTACCTGATCGTCGACACCGCTTTTGGCTACGGCGCCGTGGCCTTTTCCGCCGAACCGTTCAAACTGGTGGCGACCAGGCTTCCCGCATCCGATCTCGACGAACTGTGCCGGCCATTCGACGAGGCCTATTGGCGAATCGACAGCAACCACCCAACCGCACTTAAAATCGCTGCGGTCCTGGTCCGCTATTTCAATGGGGAATCGATCGAGATCCCCTGGCCGGTGATGGACCTTTCCCGTTTTACCCCCTCCCAACAGGCCGTGTACCGCATCGTGGCCAAGATTCCATACGGTGAAACCGCATCTTACGGTCAGGTGGCCCGGCTTGCCGGCCTGCCCCGTGCAGCCCGGTTTGTGGGCACCACCATGGCCAACAATGCTTATCCGGTTTTAATCCCCTGTCATCGGGTGATCAAAAGCGACGGGTCACCGGGGCTGTTCGGTGGCGGTGAGCCCTTGAAGGCCAGGATGCTGGCCCTGGAGAACGCCTTTTGACCTTTGAACCATGCTATCGAGCGCATTCATCGTCGCTTACGGCGGGGTTAGCGAGCGAACTGGACATCGATTTTCAATTGAAGACATAGCTGATAGGAACACGTTATCATTAATTGGCAGGGTTGGAGGCATTTGCCTCAACAATCAGTTGGCTGGGTAGGCTGGATTTCATTTCTGTTTTATGAACCCAATCAATCTCCCTCCAAACGCCATCAACGTAAAATCTCGGTATGGTCGGGTCGGTGATGTCGATGATGTCAAGTTCTCCTTCCTTTGCGGCTTGAAAAATGCCGGGTTGGAGATCACTGGCTGTGTGCATCATCCCGTCGAAGAAGTGGATTAGGTAAATACTGACCATTTTATTTTCCTTTGTATTCGGTAAATCAACAAGCAAGGATGGAAGCCCTGAATGGCTGATTGTGTGGCGCTTGGATCAAGCGGACGGGAACCCCAAGTCCCTCCGGAAATTAAATGTGACGGATTCGTAAAAAAGCCGATATCTGCGTTACGCTGCATCCCTCATCACTGCGGAGTACCGTAAGTTCGCCTCATTCTTCGGGATTTGCAAGCCTTGATTTCGGCGTTTTTACAAATCCGTCGGGAATGCGACTATTTACGAGTCCATCAAATATATTTGAAGCTGAGATCTTTGTCACCACTGGCCACGCATTCAATGGTGTATGTGTCCGTTGTAGATTCAAGAATGGATGATAAAGCGTCTCCCAAAGAATTCATTTGAATGGGTTTAAAGAGGGCATGACTGATTCCACTGCCCGTGAGCCGGGGAAGAATGCCATCCGGAGATTCTCCGGTAAGTGCGACGATTGGCAGGCAGGGCTTCAAAGCCTTGACGCGAAGCGCGAATTGCCAGCCGTTAATTATGGGCATGTTGATATCTGTCAGCACCAATTGAAAACCATCATCATGTTTTATGCAATTGAGCGCTTCGATCGCATGCCGTGCGGATGTTGGCTTATAACCGAGTTTTGACAGCATCAAGCAGACCAGATTCCTTATTAATTCTTCATCATCGACAACGAGAATGCTTGCTTTTGAATGCATCACCATGGGTTGCCCCTCCACCTGTCATCCGAAAAACGCTTTGATTTAATTTCGTTGTTAACGGTCTCAAATGCATTCGGAAAATGTTTCAACATGATGAGGAGATTCTGGTCAGCTACAATTGATTAACAACGTTTATTCATCGTTTCCAACTGACGGCCAATTTAAGCTAAATGATTAATTGTTCCGTAAGATTTAAATCGGATTATTGACTATAATTTACTCTATAATTTCTAGAATCATTTTTTTCTTAGCTTTTCCGGAGGCCGCATTTAACAGGGTACGCATGGCTTGAGCAGTTCGGCCATGCTTTCCGATAACTTTTCCCAGGTCTTCCTTGGCCACGTTCAATTCCAAGACAGCAGTACTGTTGCCTATCACTTCATTGACGGTTACTTTTTCTGGATAGTCAACCAACTCATGAGCGATAAATTGAATTAATTCCTTCATAACGAGCAACCCTTTCTGGAGTTTCCGAGTCGGAACACGTCGAGCACTGAATTTCAGGCGGTATCAGGCGTGTACTTTATTAAAAAATTTGGATAAGAATGAACTCAACACCGTAAAACAAAACGGGGTAGCCAGGCAGCGTTTTTTTCAGAATAAACATCCTCAGAGAAGTGCTCATTTTTTTGCAATCCCTGCTGTAAAGATAAAGCCTCATCTTTTTGGTCAACACAAAAAGGACTGGAACGAATCCCGACACTTCCCTGCTTGACCCAGATTCGAGCCATGAGGATGGTTTCCCCCTCCAGGCCAACAAGGCTGGGAAGTTTTATTACATAGGCAATGTCCCTGATCCTGAATTCAAAATAATAGGCAAAAGCGCTTAACGGATTGACAATCAGAATTATCTTTTGCGGGTCATTGGGATGTCCATGTGGCGACCCAGAGAAAGGAATGTGCGTTTTGTTCAGATCATTGACGTCATGAGCGCTTTCATTGACCCGTAGCGCATATGTTTCTTTATCAATAAGCATGTTCAACGATCTCCGGGTGTTCGTTCGATATTTCCTCTCAATTGGGCAATTTCAATACTCAAGCCCACACACGTCTTTCCGATCATGCACTTTTCGGCATCGTCATCCTCAAGATATGTTTTTAATGCGTGATTGGTTTTAATGATGTAAGATTGAAAGATCAGTACCAATTACTTTCCGGCTCGTACTTAAATTCGATACTTTCTTGACCACCCGCTTCGGTGGTATCGATTACCAATACCTGGCAAACAAATGATTTTTTTGATTTAACTGAAAACGACAGTCGCTTTTCCTTTGGATACTTGAAGATAATTTCCTCGGCAGGTTGCGATATAATGAAATTAAAGCATTGTTTACAATAGTAGCATTTATTCTCTTTAGCGTGGCATGAGTTTGTGTATCCGGCTATCTCTCCACAAAGTGGACATGTTTTTGAACGCAAGATGGTCCTCCAGCAGTTGGTTTTTCTTGGACGATAAATGACACTATCTTATAACGTGGCACTACATTTCAGATCAGAGACAACTCAGCGTTTGGCTTCGAAGGATTGCCTTATTCCAGGACAGGGGCATGATAACGGTCACAAATCTTTCTTTCATATTATCTATCTATTTGGTTAAATCCGACAAGACGGGACTAATAGGAGGGGTATGTGGGGAAAAAACTCGTACTATAACAAAGACCGCAGATAGGATTGCAGGTTGGTCTTTTTGTTGGTGAGATTGAGCCTGCGTCGAATGTTGAGCCGGTGAAAATCAACTGTGCTTTTTGACACACCCATTTGCTTGGCAATTTCTTTGGTGGTCCTGCCCTGGCGGATCAGGTTGGCCACCTGCGTTTCTGCCTTTGTCAAATGCCTGCCATCGATGATGAAACGCCTGCTGAGCGGCGATGCGATGTCGTCTATGCTCCGTTGGACGCTGTCCAGCAAGAGTAGTTGACGTCGGCTCAGTTTCCCGGAGGCGATCTCGGCAAGGTTTGGGCGAATCAGATCATCGAGGTTGCAGACGACCTTTTCTTCTAGCCTGCGACGTTCATTTTTTACCTCTTTAAGCAGTACCTTCAAGGCGATGTTGGCCTCTTCCAATCCTATAGAACGTACTTCAAGTTCTTCGGCCTTTTGCACCAACTCGATCTGGGCGTGTCTGCGGGTGTCAATCTCTTTTATAAGCCGACGGTTGACCTGGCGCAGATCGGCCGTTTGTGCGTTGACTTGAATTTCCAACTTTTGGCGAGCCTTTTCCAAGGTCTGCTCGATCTTCTTTTGGTCGCTGATGTCGATGAAGGTCGTTGCCAGGCGTTGATCGTCCAGCCGAAAAGCCGACATTTGAAAATGCCGCCCCATTTCTTGATGCAATCCGGCCACCGTAATGGGTTGCTTGGCGTTCATGGCCTGATCGAAACTATCGAACCAGAAATCTTCAGTCTGTGGCCAAATCTGGCGAATCGATTTACCCACCGCACGATGCTGTGGGATGCCGGTCAACCGTTCAAAAGATGCGTTGACCTCCAGGACGCGGGCATCGACGATGTGGCCCGAATGGTCTCGTTCTAAAATCTCAAGCACAGTGGCACCACTGACCATATCATTGAAAAGCTGCCGGTATCTCCTTTCACTATCCCGCAAGGCGATTTCAGCTGCCTTTTTAATAGCGATATCCACCAACACCATCCGCCACTGAATCACTGTCCCCGCTTTGTCTCGATCCGCCTGGATATCCACCCGGACCCATGTTGGCTGCGCTTTTCCACGGTTGAGTGCAAGTTCGACACTTTGTTTATATCCGGTTTCACCTGCTTTTTGCAATGCCGCCAGATATAGATTTTCCCAGCCCGAGGCAATAAATTGGCTGAAACCTGAGTGGGGCAGTATTTTTCTACCTTTTCCAATGAGGTCGGCGCCAGTCAAGTTAATGTGTTTGATGATCCCCTGGTTATTCATCGTGACATATCCACACGGGGCAAACTCATACAGGTCCTCATATTCTTGATGCAATTCGGAAATTTCGTGCTGAGCCCGTTTGAGCTCTTCGTTTTGGATTTCAAGCTCCGCATGGTAAATTTTTAGTTCGTGGATAAGTTCCAGGATATTCAGGGAGGAGGCAGGCGCGTCATCCGGCTGCTTTTGGATCAGCGCTTCAGCCTGATTTCGGAGCTGTTCGAATTTTTTAGATTGGGAGTGGTGTGATGTCATTGTGTTTTGTCTCCCACCGGTTCGAATGCATGCCGTACAAAGAATCGGTAGATGATGGCGATAATTGGTTGTAACTAGTGTCCATCCAGAAATGAGGAATTTTGGTCGAGATCAAGGCATGCGAAAAATTTTACCGCAGGCATATAGTTGATATTCCGAGGATAAAATTTTGAGGATAACGCAGACATCGGGCAAAATAACCGTTTCTGGATGGGCACTAACTATAGGACAAGGGCTTGATATATGCAACTGTCTATATGCAGAGAAACCGCTGACAGGGCCTCAGCCCCCTGAGCATTTATCGGGTGTTCACCGACATCTTGTGTTTTCCTTACATTTTGCTATAATTTATAGGATTGCAACCCCTTCATTATAGAGAAGGGGTATATTTACCCTCATCAGTGAGAAATGATCATGCCAAAGAGAAGATCGACTACCAAAAAGCCACCAGGCAAAACAAAACCCGTAACTTCCATTGCAGGGTCTGGAAACGGGAATGCGAAGGAATCCCCGGATGCAACGGCCAGAACGCTTCCCATCGTCGGATTGGGTGCGTCCGCCGGGGGGCTGGAAGCGTTGAAATCTTTTTTTACTGAGGTTTCTGAAAACAGCGGCATGGCCTATATTGTCGTGGTGCACATGAACCCCAAGCAACCCAGCATGTTGCCCGATCTTCTCCAGAAGGTGTCACGGATTCCGGTTGCAGTCGCCAAAGACGGTCAACTCATAGAACCTGACCACGTATACGTCGCCCCCCCGAATAAAGAGATCTCCCTGTTCAACGGCAAGATCCAGCTGTTGGATATCCTGGCTAAAAGGGCCGCCCTTCCAATCGATCTGTTTTTACGATCACTGGCCCAGGATCAGGGACGCAACGCCGCGGCCATCATCTTGTCGGGAACCGGAACGGACGGCACCATGGGTGTGAAAGCGATCAAGGCCAACGACGGGTTGATCCTGGTTCAAGAAGATGAAACGGCCGGATACGACGGCATGCCCCGCAGCGCCGTCAGCACCGGGTTGGTCGATCTGGTATTGCCTCCCGAAGCCATGCCCGATCGACTGGTTCAGTACTTTATGCACCATGAAATCGCCCTCGATTCGCGAACCGCAGCAACCAAGAACGAACAACAGGGTTGGCTGTACAAGATATTCGCCATATTGCGCTCCCGGGTCGGGCACGATTTTTCCGCCTACAAACCCAACACCATTCTTCGCCGCATCAGTCGTCGCATGGGGTTGAACCAGATCGAGAGCCATGAGCATTACGTACGCTATCTGCGGGAGAACGCGGTTGAGGTGGAGTCCCTGTTTCGGGATCTGTTGATCGGGGTGACTCAGTTTTTCCGCGACGCCGAATCCTTCGAGGTGCTCAAAACCGGCATCCTGCCTGACCGCTTGAAACGGATGGGCGAAGGAGCCGTCTTCCGGGCCTGGGTGCCGGGATGTGCAACGGGTGAGGAAGTCTTCTCCCTGGCCATCGTGCTGCGTGAGTGCCTTGATCAAATCCCCGGGCGGATCAGCCTGCAGCTCTTCGGTACAGACATCAACAGCCATGCCATCGACAAAGCCCGTGAAGGTATTTTCCCGGGCAGCATCGAAGCCGATGTCAGCGCCGATCGGCTGAAACGCTTTTTCATCAAAGAGGGAGATTTTTTCCGCGTCCGCAAGGAGATCCGCGATGATGTGGTTTTTTCCTTGCAGGATGTGCTCAAAGATCCGCCCTTTTCGCGTTTGAACCTGCTGTGTTGCCGCAACCTGCTCATTTATCTGGACGTCAATGCCCAGAAAAGGCTTCTGCCGCTGTTCCATTACACCCTGTCAGCCGGCGGGATTCTGGTGCTGGGTTCCTCCGAGACGGTTGGTGGATTCACCAACCTGTTTGGAACACGGGACAATAAATGGAAAATATACGAACGCAGAGAGGTACCGCGGGCCCTGCGCCAGTTTGTCCATTTTCCCAGCGGGCGGGCGGCCGCCGAACCCGATCACGGGACCGAACCGGTCGGCCCTGCCGACATGGCCCGCATGGCCCAAAAGGCGATCCTCGACCAGTTCGCCCCCACAGCGCTCCTGATCAATCCCAATGGAACCATTCTGCATGTGCAGGGCCGCACCGGCAAGTACCTTGAGACTCCCAGCGGCGCCCCGACCCACAATATCCATAGCCTGGCCAGAGAGGGTCTGCGCATCGAGCTGTCGTCCGCCATCCGGCAGGCTGTAGCATCGAACAAGCCGGTCACCCGCCGCAAAATTGCCGTAAAACCAACGGAGATATTCAGATGATCGATCTGCATGTCTCTCCCCAGCTAGCGCCCAAAAAACTTTCCGGACACCTGCTGGTGGTCTTCGAGGGCATCGATGCCACAGCGGCACCTTGGGCTGCACCCGCGCCTGCCGGAAAGGACACGCCAGTGGAAGCAGCCCGCCTTTTCGAATTGGAACAGGAGCTGCTGAACACCCGAGAGAGCCACCAGACTACCATTGAAGAGCTGGAGTCTTCCCATGAGGAACTCAAATCCACCAACGAGGAGATGCAGTCCGCCAACGAGGAGATGCAGTCTGCCAACGAGGAACTGGAATCCTCCAAAGAGGAGCTTCAGTCCCTGAACGAGGAAATGCAGACGGTCAATGCCGAACTGCAAAGCAAAGTGGAGGAGCTGTCAGCGACCCATGACGACATGCGCAACCTTTTAAACAGCACCCAAATCGCCACCATTTTCGTAGACAACGACCTGCACATCCGGAGGTTCACCCATAAGGCGACCACCATGATCAATCTTATCGAAACCGACATCGGACGTCCGCTCCAGCATGTCGTGACCAATCTGGCCTACGATGGACTGATTGCCGACTTGACCGAGGTTCTGAAAACCCTCACTCCTCGATCGTGCGAGGTGCAGACGACCCGTGGCGACTGGTACAACATGCGCATCGTGCCCTATCGCACCATGGACAACCGGATTAACGGGGCGGTGTTCACCTTTGCCACCATCGGTGATCAGAAAAAAGCCCAGGCGATTCTGGAATCCTCCAGGCGTGATATGGAACAGGCCTCCCAGCTGGTCCGTAATGTATTCGACATGAATCCGGACCCGATTGCCGTGCTCGACAACAATGGCCAGGTGGTCATTGCCAACACGGGATTTGCCAGGCTGTTGAATATCGCTGAAAAAAAAGTCAACGGCCTGGACCTTTTAAGCGCTAATCTCAGCAGTTTCGAATCCATCGACCTGAAATCGAAATTGCAGGCCGCCTTAATGAAAGATAAGGATTTTACCACCCGCCCCTTCGAGGTGAATTCGCCAAAAGAGGCCCAACGGTTCACCATTCAAGGCCGGATCATCAGGGGCGGCGATCACTCCCCTTACCGCATTATTTTGCATTTTGTGAAGCAGCCGCAAAAGAAGTGAGAACGATCCAGCATTCCCGATGCATTGGACAAATGGGCATGATCCTTACCCTGCTATAATCCCCAGGGTTTTAATTGGCTGACGTCCCTTCACCGAGAATCCGCAAAATGGTCGCCCGATCGGCATCGGGGTTCTGATTTAAAATGGCCGCCACCCGGCGGGCGGTATAAGCAGCGGCGATGGAGGTGCCGGCATAGGTGCCCGGATCGCCCTTGTATCCCACCGGCAGATCGGCCAGGCCCGGGGCGGATACGGCCACGAAATCACCGAAGTTGGACTGGTCCCATGCCTCGCCGTCCGGGTTCAGCGCCCCCACGCCGATCACGTTATCATAAGCGGCCGGATAGACCGGGTTGCCCGTGGGGGAATTACCCGCGGCCGCAACCAGAATCAACCCCTTGGCGGTGGCATAGCGGACGGCAGACGCCAGCAAAGCGCTGGACGTTTCCGACCCCCAGCTCAGGCTCAGGACCCGGGAACCTTTTTCGATGGCGTAGTCGATGCCGCGCATCAGCGTGTAGGTGGACGTAAACCCGTTGTCGTCAAACGCACGAATGGCGACTACCGGGCTTCCGGCGGGCGTACTCGAACCGGCCCCCAACGGGTTGACCGCTCCCGCGGCAATCAGGGCCATCTGGGTGCCGTGGCCCAATTCGTCGCCGACCTCGGCGCCCGGTGAAACGGCATCGTATGTCGCCTGAACGAAGGGGCTGTTTTCATAATCGGAACGCAGGCCGCTGTCCATAACCGCTACCAGGGTCGCGCCTGATGACGGAGGCGGCGAAGGCGGGGGAGAGGATGCGCTCGTCCCTCCGGTTGCCGGACGGCCGCCTTCCAGGGGATAGGCATAGTCCGGTTCGGCGGTTTGAACCCCCGGGTAGTTGGCGATCGTTTCGGTGATCGCCGGCACGTCACTGCCGTGGGGCAGGCGCAGCCGGACGATGCCCAACGGGGCGTATGCGTCGACGATGCTGGCGCCCAGCTGATCCAGAAGCGCCGCAAGGGCGGCTTCGGTGACAGTTGGAGCCAGCCGGAGGAGCAGGATGTCCTGAACGTGGTAGGTGCCGTCGCCATTGTTAACCACGGTCAGGTTCACCCCTTTCTTCAGCGGCTCGGCCAGCGCTTCCTGGCCCTTATAAAAAATGCGGATTTCCCAGAGCCGGGGTTCGTCGGCCGTGGAGGCCTTCTCCTTTCTCCAGATGAGCGCATAGTCGACGGATCTCAGAATGCTGGTCATGGCGGTGCCGATGGGCCGGTCCTTGAACGCTGCGGTGATTTTCGGATTGATGCGTGGGTCGATGCGGATGCGGATGCCCTGGTCGGATAGCAATCCCAGAATCTCCGAAAGGCTGTTATCCTTAGCCTGGAGGGTCAGCCGGTCGCCGTCCATGCGCACAACGGGTTCCGATGCCTGACCGAGAAGCGGACTCAGCACCAAGCAGAGCAGGAGAAAACAACTGATTTTTTTGATCGGTTTCATCATTTATGTCCTCGCCTTTTAGGGGCCGTCCGCGGACGGCTCGGCGGCCTGCGGGATCTCTCTGGATGATTCCTCCACGGCGAATTCGGAAGCGCTCTGGACCAGCTTGAAGGGGGCCTTCAAGGTTCTTCCCATGATGTTAAGCAGCCCTTCCCTGACCGCCGATGGCGGCATCGGCGTGACCTTGATGTTGGCTAACGGTCCCCTAATTCTCAGGGGTATGGAAATCAGGGAACCGCCGGCGATATAATTGACAATGGGTATTTTGTTGACGATCCGGTCAATGGCCTTCAGCGGGGCCGCCAGCAGTTTGATATCCGCTTCCCGGGTATCGAGAGTGATCATGCCCTGGCCGGTAATCGTCAGGGAGTTTCCATCAAACAGGATCTCGCTGAACTGCACTTTTCCCCCTCTGATCTCGGCTTTGGTGTATGCCTTTGTGTAACCGTATCCTTGTTTTAGTGAGATCGGAGTGTCCACCGGTGAACACTTCGGTAATATTGAGAACGGAAAAAATCTTCATCAGTACACTGGCATAGGCAATTCTTCCATTGTCCGATGAGAATTCCATATGCCCGGACATGGATCGGACCAGGTTTTCCCGGGTAGGGGGCAGGTTGATTTCTCCGGCAAGGTCGTATTGTGCCTGCGCTTTTATCGGCCTTTGCACGAAGCAGTTTGCCGTCTCCTGAAGAGATGCACCCGTGGCCGTGGGGGTGAAGTGAAGACTCACGCCCCGGGGTGAGATTCCCAGCTCCCCGACGGTGGAGATGCCGCACAGGTTTGCCTGGTGAACCATAACATCTGTGGCGTTGCCGTCAATCCGGACGTCGGCCTGCACCTGGGACCAGGCAAACCCGCCATAGGTGAAGTCGGCTGCCTGGACGTGAACGACTCCCCGTGGAGCAGTTGCCGGCGCGGTCCCTGCTTTCTCTGACGTGCCCGCTTTATCTTGGTCGATGGCAAGGAGGGTTCGGATCAGTTCTTCGTCCAGCCGATCGGCCTCCACGTTGAGATCGAAATTCAGGTTTCCGCCTCCGTTGTCCAATTCGCCCTCCACAATCAACAGGCTGTTGCACAGGGATACCACTGAGGGCTCGATTGTCAGTTTGCCGCCGCTGCCATTGATGGAAAACTGTTTTACGTCGATGGGGTCGGCGATCAGATGGAGGATATGCAATCCTTCTCCGGCCAGTTTTCCGGTAAGCGAAGACTTCAGAGGTGATCGGGCATCGATAACGGCTTGAAAATCTCCCTCGAGACGGCCTGACAAGGTCTGGTTGTTTTCGAGAAGGCGGTCGGCAGTGCTTTTCTCCACGTTGCCGAAAAAGTTGACCTCCATTCCGCCGGCGCCTTTGCGGGCCGAGGCGGTCACCTGTGAACTGCCGTCGGCGAACTGAATCCGGCGAATGCTCCAGTCCTGCGGGGAGACGGAAAAATCGGCAAAGAGCTCTACGCCACCGGCAGTCTTGATCCCTCCCGTGAAAGCGAGTGTCCGCGTGTCAGACCAGTCGATGGTGATGCCGGACAGCTCCACTGGCGGTTTCATCTGCAGGTGCCTGGGGATGGGCGATAGCGTATTCAGCCACTCTGTCGCCGCCTGTCCCATGGATCCGTCGATGCTGAAGGTCAACGTTTCAGGGTCGAGGATGCCTTTGGACCGGTATGATGTGACAACCTTACCGTCCAGAAACGCAACCGTTACATCCGATAATTGTTCCTGTCCGGGTTTATAGTGCACATTCCCGCCGGACAGCACGACCTCAAAGGGGACCATTGGACTGGTAAGGCGGATGTTTTCCGGCGTTCCTGAAATATCGAATACCCATTCTGCCGGTTCGGTGAGCGGGCCGCTGATCTCCAGTCGGTTTAACCGGGCGGTCCCGGCGGTTGTTTCGGTATAATTTTTGACCTTGCTCAACCCTTTGAAACTGGTCAGCCAGATGAACAGGGGCGCGGTATCGACCGCCACCGAAGGGCTCGATATCGTCAGGGTCGAATCCTTTTCCCAATCGATGGCGGCATCCAGGTTTTTAAACGTAGCCCCCTTGAAGTGGCCGCTGACATTTTTAAATGCCACGTGCTGGTCTTCGTATATGACGTCGCCATCCATGCGTTCAAGGTCGGCATCGATGCCTGGGATGGTGACCAACCCCCGGGACAGGTGGCCCGACGCTTTCATTTGGTTCAGATGCCATCCGGATTCATCGATATCAAATCCGGCAAAATAGGTGGCATCGGTCAGGTGTCCCTGTCTGGCAACGGAAAAAGCCGTCCGGATCGCATTCAGGTCGCCGGCGATGGTACGGGTGACCGTGTCGGCGACGGCCACATCCAGCCGACTGGCGGCTGCGCGCACCTCGATGACGGACTTGCCGGCAGCATCCACGGGCCGGATGATAGCGGCGGCAGAAAGATCCAGTGCCGGCTTTGCGGATTTCAGGGTATCGACGGACACGGACAGGCTTTTACCTGCATAGTCTATGGCACCTGCAACGGCGACCGTGTCCAGACCCAGCTTCAGGTCCCTGCGCATGACCGTCAGGGAGGGAAACTGAAGGTCAAAACGGCCATGCATTGTTTCGGGTCCGTCGACGGTGAAGTCGACGTCGACCGTCGCCCGGGTATCCTCGGTGGTGATGCCGCCGGGCAGGGCGGCATGGAACAGCAGGGGACGCAGATTGATGTCGGCGAGCGAGATTTGTCCCCTGGCCTGCATCGCCGCAACATCGGCGTTGGCACTGGCGTTCAGCGTGCCGGTCAGGTCAGACCGGCATTGCAGGCTCAGCGACAGGTCGCCGTCGTTATTTCCCACTGCGGCATGGATGCGGCTAATCCGAAGATCCGGTGCATCGGTGAACGCCAGGGTAACCGTTCCGTCCTCGATCCGAAGATCCGTTCCCGGGTCAACGGCTGCCAGGGCGCCAAAAAGACCGCCGACGGCTGTCCTGATGCCATCTTCAAGAGAAACGCTCCTTTTTTCCTTGGGTGAATCCGGGGTCTTCATCGGTTCCGAACCCATAAGAACCTTGACCTCGGGGGTAACCAAGGCAAGACGGCGGATGCTAACCTGGCCTTTCAACAGAGGTAGGATCCTGGGGTAGACCGACAACTCCTGCGCGGCGACATTAAAGGCATCTTGTCGACGCAGATGAATGTCCCGGGCCTTCAGGTGGGGCAGAGGAAAAAAGCTGATGTCGAGGCGGTCATAAACCAACCTGCCGCCCGTGGCCTGGTCGGTTTTACTGATGATGAACGATTTTACCATGTCGCGATTGGCCAGCAGGTGGG